>Ga0306868_1000145_pt1 | contig 55569 bp, 52 predicted proteins | sample AntRauTorckE6832_FD_190411 | JGI IMG/M metagenome (GOLD analysis project Ga0306868, IMG submission 190411) | Saline lake microbial communities from Rauer Islands, Antarctica - Metagenome Torckler E6 #832 (v2) (version 2) | ecosystem: Environmental > Aquatic > Non-marine Saline and Alkaline >... | reverse complement strand
GTAATCGACAAACAGCTTGCCGTTCAGGTGATCCATTTCGTGCTGGATGCACACAGCCAGCAGGCCTTCTGCTTCCAGTTCATATTCTTCGCCATCGCGATCTCTGGCGGTAATCCGGCAGTGCTCGATGCGTTTTACATCTTCATAGAAGCCGGGCACCGACAGGCAACCTTCCTGCATGGCTTCCAGATCGCCGTCCAGAACATCCACTTCCGGGTTGATGAACACCCTCGGCTCGCTCTTGTCGTCCGACAGGTCCATCACGATGATTTGCTTGTGCACATCCACCTGAGTGGCGGCCAGGCCAATGCCGTTGGCATCGTACATGGTCTCGAACATGTCGTCGATCAACGTACGGATGTCGTCTGTTACCTCACCGACGGGCTTGGCAATGGTGCGAAGCCGTGGGTCCGGGTATTCAAGAATCTCTCGTATCATAGGGCTCTTTTCGTCTGACCTGTGTTTGTGAGGCTGCTCCGGCTTTCGGATGCGTGAACTCGATCTCCGAAATTTGACAGGGTGCAGCGCACAATGTCTCTTTAAGGGGTATTATCCGTCAAATCAGCGATTGAGTACAAACTGATCAGTCGATAGCCAAAAACTTTCGAAACGCTTGCACAATCCTGCATGGCGATAAAAGATAACAACACAAAGCCTGAGACTTCTTCTATAGTAACGTTTCAGGCTTTAAATCAAGTTCGCGATCAAGGACATGGACAATGAGGAAACTGTTGTACGCTCTGGCAGCATCGGCGCTGCTGTTTGCTTCCTGGGCCCAGGCACAACCGGAGCTGCGGTCTGATCACCCCGAGCGTTACACTGTCGTCAAGGGAGATACCTTGTGGGACATTTCGGCGCGTTTTCTGGACAATCCCTGGTACTGGCCGGAAATCTGGCACGTGAACCCGCAGGTTGCCAATCCACACCTTATCTACCCGGGTGATCAGCTGGCGCTGGTTTATATTGATGGCAAACCCAGAATTACCAAGGTTGCCACCAGTGGCGTGGTGAAACTGTCACCGAAAGTGCGGTCTGAGGCCATTGATACGCCGATCCCTGCGATTCCTCTGGATGCAATCGCCAGTTTCCTGACTGAAACGCGCATCGTAAGTCCTTCGGAAATCAACAGTGCGCCTTACGTGCTTGAAGGTGAAGACGGTCGCATTATCACCGGTGCCGGTGACCGGATATATGCCCGGGGCCAGAAGCCAGCTGATCGCGTGGGCATCTTCCGTCGCAGTAAGGAATTTGTAGATCCGGAAACCGGAGAATTTCTGGGGCTGGAGGCTCGCAGTATTGCCCGGGGTAACATCACCGCCGAGAATGGCGATGTACTCACCCTGGAGCTCACCAGTTCCAGCGAAGAGGTGCGCATTGCTGACCGCCTGTTAACCAGTGAAGACCGCCGTCTGACCACGAACTTTGTGCCCAGCGCTCCTGGCGACCAGGTTGAGGGCGAGATGATTGCCGTGGATGGCGGTGTCAGTCAGATCGGCCAGTATGATGTGGTGGCGATCAACCGTGGTAAGCGTGAAGGTGTAGAACCCGGCGACGTTCTGGCGGTGCTCAAGAGTGGCAACATGGTGCGTGACCCGGTCACCAATGAAACCATTGAGCTGCCTTCCGAGCGTGCTGGTTTGCTGATGGTTTTTCAGGCCTATGACAAAATGAGCTACGGCCTGGTGCTTCAGGCCACTCGTTCGCTGGCGGTGGGGGATAAGGTCACCAACCCCTGAATCCACTAAATCGTGCCTGTTGACGGCCGGGCAATGATGCCCGGCCTGCATTTTTCAAGGATGAATCATGTCGGAAAAAGCTTTGCCGTCGTCAATGGCGGCGCAGTGGCTGCTGCTCTCCCTCCTTCCCCGGTTCGGCCTCAGAATTCGTGAACGCGTTGCTGCCAATACCAATCAACTGACCGACATTCTGGCGATGAATCCCGCCACATTGCGGGCCATGGGTGTGGGCCCCGAAGCCGGTGAGGCAATTCTCGCCTGGCAATCGGAAGACACCGGACAACCGGTGGTGCGACAAGCGCTGCAGGTTTTTGCGGAGTGTCAGCGTCAGAACATCGCCCTGATTGGCCAGAGCCATGAGCACTATCCGGAAGCGCTCAAACATATTCACGATGCTCCGCTACTCCTCTATGGGCTGGGCAACACGGCTTTGTTGATTCAGGACCAGATTGGCATCGTGGGGAGCCGGAATGCCACCCGTGCCGGTCTTGACCATGCCCGGCGCTTTGCGGCGGAGCTGAGTAATCGCGGCTTGTTGGTGTCCAGTGGTCTGGCGCTGGGCATTGATGGTGCTGCCCATGCCGGGGCCCTGGACGCCGGTTTCCCGACGCTGGCGGTGATTGGCTGCGGTCTGGATCGTCTGTATCCGGCACAACACCGTAAACTGGCGCACCGGGTGATCGAAAACGGCCTGATTGTGTCCGAGCATCCACCAGGCACTCAGGCCCGGGCCGCTTTTTTCCCGAAAAGAAATCGCATCATCAGCGGCTTGAGCCGGGGCGTGCTGGTAGTTGAGGCTGGCGTAAAAAGTGGTTCGCTGATTACCGCGAGGCTGGCTCTGGAACAGGGCCGGGAGGTGTTTGCCATTCCCGGTTCGGTACACAGCCCGGTGGCGCGCGGTTGTCATCAACTGATTCGCCAGGGTGCCAGGCTGGTTGAGACAGCCGATGATGTTTTGGAAGAGCTGGGAACCTGGTGGACTCTGCAGGCACCCAATGCCAGTGGTGAACCGGTGTCGTCCCTTCCTGATCTGGCCGGGCTGGACCATCGTGAAATCGCGGTATTCGAGGCTTTGGGGTATGATCCCCAATCTACCGATGCACTGAGCCAGGCGACCGGACTGCCAGCAGATCAACTTATGCAGTCCCTGTTATTGCTGGAACTTCAGGGGCTGGTGAATTCTGCGCCCGGAGGCTATCTGAAAATCGCCTGAGCCGTGCATCCTGTAAAGAATCCTACAGGTGTGTGCAACGCGTTATGTTGGCGAAATCCTCTCTGAGCTCATGGCAGCTGCATTGTGCCCGCCGGACCCTGCATGCCGGTGGTGTGATTGCCTACCCCACCGAAGCGGTCTGGGGGCTGGGCTGTGATCCGTGGGATCAGGAAGCCGTCGAGTGTATTCTCGAGCTCAAGCAGCGTCCGATGGAAAAAGGCATGATTCTGGTTGCCTCCTCCATTGAGCAAGTGCGCTTTTTGCTCGACCCTTTGCCCGACGCTCTGCAACAGGAAGCCACCGGGTACTGGCCCGGTCCGGTGACCTGCCTGCTGCCGGATGTAAACCGGCAGATTCCGGAGTGGGTGCGGGGCAAGCATTCCTCCATTGCGGTTAGGGTCAGCGACCATCCAGTGGTCCGTGCCTTGTGTGATGCCGCCGGCATGCCCCTGGTGTCTACCTCCTGCAATCCGGCAGGGCGTCAGCCGGCGCGGAATATCTGGCAGGTTCATCGTTATTTCGGTAACCGGCTGGATCGCATCGTACCCGGGGCCCTTGGTGGTAATCGCAAGCCCAGCCGGATTATTGATATCGTCACCGGAAAACAATTTCGTTAGGAGTCTTCATGTCAAAGCAGCCGGATACCGAAGCTGTCAAAGCGTACCTTCTGGATCTTCAGGAAACTATCTGTCAGCGACTGGCCGCAGTGGATGGCAAGGCGTCGTTCATCCGCGACAGCTGGCAGCGTCCGGAAGGCGGGGGTGGTATCAGCCGGGTAATCACGGACGGTGACGTGTTCGAGAAAGGCGGCGTGAATTTTTCCCATGTGATGGGTGACACCATGCCGGCTTCCGCCACCGCCCATCGCCCTCACCTGGCCGGTGCGCCCTGGCAGGCAATGGGGGTGTCGCTGGTGATTCACCCGGAAAACCCTTATGTGCCGACATCCCATGCCAACGTGCGGTTTTTCATTGCGACCCCCAAAGACAGTGAGCCAGTATACTGGTTTGGTGGCGGTTACGATCTGACCCCTTATTACGGTTTTGATGAAGACTGCGTGCACTGGCACCGGACTGCCCGGGATGCCTGTGCACCGTTCGGGGATGACGTTTACTCCCGTTTCAAGCAATGGTGCGATGACTATTTCTACCTGAAACATCGGCAGGAACCGCGTGGTGTGGGTGGTTTGTTCTTTGACGACCACAATACCGGTGATTTTGACCGGGACTTTGCCTTCATGCGGGCGGTAGGCGACAGTTATGTTGAAGCTTATGAGCCGATTGTGCGTCGGCGCATGGATCATGAGTGGAGCGAGCAGGAGCGGGAGTTCCAGCTTTACCGCCGCGGCCGGTATGTTGAGTTCAACCTGGTGTATGACCGGGGCACCCTTTTTGGCCTGCAATCCGGGGGCCGCACCGAGTCCATCCTGATGTCCCTGCCGCCACTGGTGCGCTGGGATTACGACCGCCGGCCGGAGCCGGGGAGTGAAGAAGCCCGGTTAACAGAACACTTTCTGACCATCCGCAACTGGCTGGAGGACGAGCATGCATAATGACCTTTACGCGGTAGTCGGCCACCCGATCAGCCACAGCAAGTCGCCACGCATCCACAGCCTGTTTGCCAGCCAGACCGGTGAGCCGGTGGAGTACACGGCCATTCAGGCGCCGCTGGGTGACTTTCCAGGTACCGTTCGCCACTTCTTCGAGCGCGGTGGGAGGGGCTTGAACGTGACGGTACCGTTCAAGGAACAGGCCTGGAGTATGGCCGATCACCGCACCCAACGGGCGGAAAAGGCTGGCGCTGCCAATACCCTGTATCTGGATAAAGATCATACGCTGGTGGCCGATAACACGGATGGTATGGGCATTGTTCGGGATCTGTTCAGCAATCATCATGTTGCACTGGAAGGTGCCCGAATTCTGGTGCTCGGCGCCGGAGGTGCCGTTCGCGGTGTGCTGGGTCCGATTCTGGCAGAGCAACCCGTCAGGGTGACCATTGCTAACCGTACTGTGGTAAAAGCCGAAGTTCTTTTGCGCCTGTTTGCGGGGGATGCTGGACTCACAGATCTTTCAGCCTGTGGTTTTGACGAGCCAGAAGACGCTTTTGATCTGGTGATCAACGGCACCAGCGCCAGCCTGAAGGGTGATCTGCCGCCGGTTTCTCCGGGAATTATCGGGCCCGATACCGTGGTGTATGACATGATGTATTCCCTGCAGACCACCACCTTCAATCAGTGGGCGCTTGATAATAATGCCCGCCGGGTTTTCGATGGCCTGGGCATGCTGGTAGAGCAGGCTGCGGAATCGTTTTATGTCTGGCGGGGTGTACGGCCGGACACTGCTTCGGTTATTGAAGAACTGAGAACTGACTGAGGCCTTCTGCGGGCCTGCTGAAAAGGGTTGTCCATGGATATTCTCACGCTTGTCGGGTTACTGGCCGGGATTCTGATTGTTTTGCTTGCCATGTTGGCGGATGCGTCCGTGGCTACCTTCCTGAACTTCCCGGGCCTGGCCATCGTGGTGGGGGGCACCTTTGCGGTCACCCTGATCAAGTTCCGGATGGCATCGGTGGTCAGTTCCTTCAAGCTGGCACTCAAGGCGACCTTCACTGACCATCTGCCACGCCCGGCCGAGTTGATCCGGGAAGTGGCGGTGCTGGCCCGGGTCGTTCGCAAGGAAGGGCTGCTGGGCCTGGAAAACCACGAAACCGACGACGAATTCCTGCAAAAATCGATCAACCTGTGTGTGGATGGCCATCCGCCGGAACTGGTGGAAGAAGCACTGCTCCAGGAAAGTGAACAGACCGCTGATCGCTACGAACTGGCCGAAAGAGTGTTCCGGGGCATTGGTGAATCTTCGCCTGCCATTGGTATGCTCGGTACCCTGGTGGGCCTGGTGCAAATGCTCAAAACCCTGGATGATCCTTCCACCATCGGCCCGGCCATGGCGATTGCCCTGTTGACCACGCTGTACGGCTCCTTCATCGCCCAACTGATCGCCCTGCCCCTGGCTGACAAACTTCAGCTCAAGGCCGAGGACGATGCCCGTAACCAGATGCTGATTATCACTTCCATCAAGAGCATCATGCGCGGTGAAAACCCGAGGGTGATGACAGAAATTCTGTCTTCCTATGTGACGCCAGACCAACGCACGAAGCTGGACGAGCAGCCGGAGGCCTGAGGTTTGCAGTCGACGCGGCCATTAAAAAAGAGGAAACAGAAAAAAGGCAATCCGGACTGGATCGTCACCTTTGCCGATTTGGCGACCCTGCTGCTGACCTTTTTTATCCTGTTGCTGTCTTTTGCCGAGATGGATATCGAAAAATACCGGGCCATGGCCAACTCCATGTCGCTTGCTCTGGGCTCCGACAGTGTGATCGGAGAAGACGTTGGAGGCTCTCCGGTGAGCGAGGTGGAGTCAGACTCGGTCTCGCTTCCGGAACCCACGGAATCCTTGCAGGAACAGCCGGAATTTATCGACGAACGTACGGAATCTTCGGAAACCGCCCAGATTCCCGGCGGTGTGCTTGATCTGTCCAGTCGCCTGATTCGCGAGCTTGAAGCGGAAGTGGCGTCAGACGCCCTGCATGTGAATTACGATAAAGACCAGGTCGTTATCCGGTTCTCTGAGGAAGCCACATTCGGATCGGGTGATGCGACTATAAAGCCGGAGATGATTCCCATCATCGAGCGGGTGGTGGAAGTGGTGGGTAACTGCACCGGGGATGTTGTCGTATCCGGGCACACCGATGATCGCCCCATTTCCAGCAGCCGTTACCGTTCAAACTGGGATCTGTCTGCCGCAAGGGCCGTATCGGTAGTCCATGAACTGGTCCTGAACCGGGAGATTCCGGCGGACCGGGTAGTGGCCGCAGGCCGTGCGGAGACCAGCCCGCTGGCCCCTAACGACTCCGCGGAAAACCGGGCGTTGAACCGCCGCGTGGAAATTTCCATCCGCAACCCCGAGTGTGATGAAGAGGCACCAACACGGGATCTGCCGATAGAGATTCTTCCCTGATTCGTCACGCTCCGGCGTTCTGGAGATACTCGTTCTTCAGCTTCACGTAGTTGGCGGCCGTGTAGGTAAAGAAGGTTTTTTCCTTGTCGGTCAGCTCGCGGGCCTGTTTGCAGGGTGAGCCCACGTACAGGTAACCGGATTCCAGTCGCTTGCCCGGTGGTACCAGTGTGCCGGCGGCGATAATCACATCGTCTTCCACCACGGCGCCATCCATTACCGTGCAACCCATGCCTACGAGCACGCGACTGCCGATGGTGCACCCGTGCAGCAGCGCCTTATGGCCGACGGTAACGTCGTCACCAATAATCAGCGGCCAGCCGCCGGGGTTGTAGTCGCTGGCGTGGGTAATATGCAGCACCGAGCCGTCCTGGATGCTGCAGCGGCTGCCAATGCGGATTTTATGCATGTCTCCGCGAATTACCGTCATCGGCCACACCGAGCAATCTTCGCCGGTCACCACGTCACCAATAACCACGGCGCTGTCATCAACCCAGGAACTTTCGCCAAATTGTGGTGTGATACCCTTGTGTGTTCGTACATTCGCCATTATGTATACCTGTAGTTGCGTTTACCCGGTTGTTCAGGGTGCATCTGGGGAAGGCCTTTCCAAAAATTTTGCGTAGCCATGGATGGCGGAGCAGAAGCGTCCCATGGATGGGCTTGAGCGTTTTTTGGAAAGGCCTTCCCCAGATGCACCTGACTCCTATGTCTGATATCGGGAAGCTACCTCAAACACGAACAGCTGAGAAGGGCCTTTATGAACAACCCATTGCTGACTGACGACCTGCTGCCGAAGTTCGACCACGTCCGTACCGAACATATGGAAACGGCGATCGACCAGATTCTCAGCGAAAACCGTATGAAGATCAGCCAACTCGCCGAGCAGGACGAGCCCACCTGGGACACTCTGGCGCAGCCCATGCAGGCCATGGAAAACAGGCTGGAGAGCGCCTGGGCGGTGATTTCGCACCTCAACGGTGTAATGAACAATGACGACCTGCGCCAGGTCTACAAGCGTTGCCTGGAGAAACTGACCGAGTACAGCACCGAGGTCAGCCAGAACGAAGCCCTGTGCAATGCCTACAAGAAACTGGCCGCACGGGATGACTTCAAGGATCTGAACCAGGCACAGCGCAAGTCTGTCGAGAACACCCTGCGCGATTTCCACCTGGGTGGCGTGGACCTGCCTGCCGAGAAAAAGCAGCAATACGCCGATTTATCCCGGGAGCTGGCGGAGCTGTCCAACAAGTTCAGTGACAACGTGCTGGATGCCACCCAGCACTGGTACAAGCACATTACCGATGTGAACGAACTCGCCGGCCTGCCGGAAAGCGCCATTAATGGCGCGAAACAGGCGGCGAAGCAAAAAGAGCTGGACGGCTATGTCATCACCCTGGATTTTCCCAGCTTCTATCCGGTACTGACCTATGGTGAGAACCGTGAGCTGCGCCGGGAAGTTTACGAAGCCTTTGTGACCCGTGCTTCGGATCAGGGCCCGGATGCCGGCACCTGGGACAACACCCCGGTAATGGCCGAAATCCTCAAGCGCCGTCATGCCCAGTCTCAGCTGTTGGGTTTCCAGAACTACGCGGAGTATTCACTGGCGACCAAAATGGCCCGCAGTGAAGACGAGGTGTTGGGCTTCCTGAATCAGTTGGCGGAGAAATCCAAGCCGCAGGCAGACAGAGAGTTTGCCGAGCTGAAGGCCTTTGCAAAAGATGAATACGGCGTGGACGATCTGCAGGCCTGGGACATTGGTTTCTACAGTGAAAAACTGAGCCATAAACGTTATGACATTTCCCCGGAAACCCTGCGGCCCTGGTTCCCGGTGAACAAGGTGGTGCCGGGCCTGTTCCGGGTGGCGGAAAAGCTGTTTGATGTGCAGATCGAGGAAAAACCAGAGGTCGAAACCTGGCACAAAGACGCCACAGCCTACTGCATAAGCCGCAACGGAGAGCCGGTGGCCTGGTTCTATCTGGACCTGTTCGCCCGCCAGGGCAAGCGTGGTGGTGCCTGGATGGCCGACTGCCGGGTACGCTGGCGCGACCAGCGCGGCAGGCTGCAGCTGCCGGTGGCTTTCCTGACCTGCAACTTCACTCCGCCTGTGGATGGCAAACCGTCACTGCTGACCCATGACGAAGTCACCACCCTGTTTCACGAGTTCGGGCACGGGCTGCACCACATGCTCACCCAGGTGGATGTCATGGATGTGTCCGGCATTAACGGCGTGGCCTGGGATGCCGTTGAGCTGCCCAGCCAGTTCCTGGAAAACTGGTGCTGGAACCGCGAATCCCTGGCACTGATCGCCAGCCACCACGAAACGGGCGAGCCGCTGCCGGAAGATCTGCTGGAGAAACTGCTGGCGGCGAAGAACTTCCAGGCCGGCATGGGTATGGTGCGGCAGCTGGAGTTCTCGCTGTTCGATTTCCGCCTGCATTCGGAATTCACCAGCGAGGCGCCGACCAATCCGCTGGATATGCACCGCAAGGTGCGCGAAGAGATCGCCGTGGTGGACGCTCCGGCCTTCAATCGCTTCCCCAACTCTTTCGCCCATATCTTCGCCGGTGGTTACGCCGCGGGTTATTACAGCTACAAGTGGGCCGAAGTGTTGGCGGCAGATGCCTTCTCCCTGTTCGAGGAAAAAGGCATTTTCGACGAAGACACGGGTAAGGCATTCCTGCATAACATTCTGGAAAAAGGTGGTTCGCAGGAGCCCATGGAGTTGTTCAAGGCCTTCCGGGGCCGGGAGCCACAGGTGGATGCCTTGCTGGAGCAAAACGGAATCGACGGCGAAGCCGCCTGAGCCAATTATTCCCGGTTGTCTTCAGGGCAGCCGGGTACCAGAACTGGAGTAGAGTTATGGCGAGTCCGAAACGCTTTATCGCCGGCGCGGTCTGTCCCCGCTGTGCGGAGATGGACAAGATCATGATGTTCACCAAGGATAATGACGAGCAGGTGCGTGAGTGCGTGGCCTGTGGGTTTACCGATGCCTTGTCTGAGCAGGAGCAGCCTGAGAATCCGGAATTGCAGACGCGGGTGAATACTCGTGGCAATGAGGACGATCACACGGTTAAGCAGGTGGTGTTTTTCAAGGCTGGTTCGGATGATTGAACTTTAGAGTTTGGCCTTTTTTTTAGCCTGGTTGTGCGAGGGGTGTCGAGGCCATGGGGGTGCTTTTCTTTCGGGAAAAACAACTCGCTGCGCTCAGACATCTTTTTCCCTGCAGAAAAGCACCCCCATACCCTCTTTTACTGACTGCACAGGGATAGTAGAGGAAAGGCAAAAAATATCACCACCCCCATCGCAGCCCCCAATCTTGTCAGGCTGCGAAAGGAGGGCAAACTCCCACCGTCAAAGCACCATAGCCGCCAACCAACCGAAGGCCAGAAGTGGCAGGTTGTAGTGCAGGAACGTGGGCACTACGGTGTCCCAGATGTGGTTGTGCTGGCCGTCTACGTTCAGGCCGGCTGTCGGGCCGAGGGTGGAGTCGGAGGCTGGTGAGCCGGCATCACCCAGGGCACCGGCGGTGCCGACCAGAGCGACGATGGCCAGTGGGCTGAAGCCCATCTGCAGGGCCAGGGGCACGTACAGGGCGGCGATGATGGGGATGGTGGAGAATGACGAGCCAATGCCCATGGTGATCAGAAGGCCCACCACCAGCATCAGCATTGCGGCCAGCGGCTTATTGTCGCCAATCACGCCCACCGAACTTTCAACAAGGCTGGCGATGTGGCCGGTTTCGCGCATGACTTCGGCAAAGCCGTTGGCGGTGATCATGATGAAGCCGATCATGGCCAGCATTTTCATGCCTTCGGTAAACAGGTCGTCGGCTTCTTTCCATTTCACCACGCCGGATACGTTAAACAGCACAAAGCCGGCCAGGGCGCCGAGAATCATCGAGCCCAGCCAGAGCTGGACCACGAAGGCCACAACAATGGCCGCCAGGGCCATGGCCAGGGTTTTCGGATTGTACTGCACGTCTGTGCGCTCGGTCCGGGCTATAGGCTCCAAATCGTAGTCCCGGGTACCCCGGTAGCTGAAGAATATTGCCACCAGCACACCCAGCAGCATACCCAGCGCCGGTAGCGCCATGGCGGACATGACGTTGAGCTCGCTGGCGTCGACGCCGTTGTCTGCCACATTCGCCAGCAGGATTTCATTCAGGTAGATGCCGCCAAAACCCACCGGCAGGAACATGTACGGGGTGATCAGGCCGAAGGTGAGCACGCAGGCCACCAGCCGGCGATCCATGCGCAGCTTTGCCATCACGTAAAGCAGCGGCGGCACCACCAGCGGGATGAAAGCGATGTGAATGGGCAGGATGTTCTGGGAAGACAGCGCAATGGCCATCAGCAGGCCAATGATCAGAAAGCGGATGCCCCTGGCAGCGCCGTTGTCCTGGCGCCCCACCATGGCCAGCGCCCGGTCGGCCAGGGCATGGGCCAGGCCGGATTTGCCGATGGCCACGGCGAAGGCACCGAGGGTGGCGTAGGACAGCGCGACCGTGGCACCGCCGCCCAGGCCGCCGTTGAAGGCCTCAATGGTGGCGTCCAGCGACATGCCGGCAATCAGGCCGCCGGAAATGGCGCCGATAATGAGGGCAACAACAACATGGATGCGGCACAGGCTCAGCACGAGCATGATCAGTACCGCGGCAACAACGGCGTTCATGGCAAACTCCGGGTAGGAATTGTGGGTTTACCGGTGCCTTTTGAGCACCGGCAGGCTGAAAAGCGCGCTAATTTGCAGGAAATGCCTGCCGGAGTCAAAGCGGATTGGTCAATTCCTGAGCTTGTACTTGCCGGGCCCGAGAAAGATCACTGCGAGGGCGTTGATCAGAAAGAACAGTTGCAGTTCCAGAGCCAGGCCGCCATTGCGGCTGAGTGCCAGGAGTTCGTGGGTATGGGCCAGCACGATGGCGATAATCATGTTGATCACAATGAGTACCGCACCAATTCGGGTCTGGTAACCGACAATGACCATCAGTGGCGCCAGAATTTCACCAATGTAGACTCCATAGGCAAGCATTGTGGGCAGGTTGTGACTGGCCAGCAGCCCTTCAATAAAACCGATGCCGTGAAACAGTTTGGCAATGCCGTGAAACAACAACAGCCCGCCAACGGCCAGCCGAACCAGAAGTTTCCCAAGATCCGCATTATCGAGCACTTTCTCTCCCTCATGATGGTGAATCGGAGGACGAAGAATACTGGTTTATGGCGCAGGAGTCAGTGACAGGGGTCAGCCAGAGGAGCGTAGCGCAATACGAATGTGGTTGCGCACCAGCAGATTTTCCCAGTAGTTGCGCATCCAGTCCCAGGCACGGTTGTTGACCTGATCAATAAACGGCTCCAGGTCGAGATTATAAAAGTCCGGGGTTCCGGCGATCTGGGCAACGGTCATGGTGATCGCCTGGTCGAGTTCATTGGCGAAGGGTTCGCCAATCATTTCATGAACCACCAGATTGGCCCGGGTTGCCTCCAGGTCAAACAGCTCGCTGGCCCGGATGGAGCGGTTGTTTTCGTGCATTTCCTCCATCAACCGGTGGCACTGATAGGCACGGATCAGCAGGCCATCCAGCCCGTCGTAGCGGAGCAACAATACCGAAGGTCGGGTGAAGTAACAGATGGCAGCATCAATGAACGGCTGGAACAGGTCTCTGGTGCCTGCTTCAACAGCGCAGGCGTCCACGCACTCGATCAGCCTGGGTGCCATTTCGATGTATTCCTGGGCGAAACGGAACAGGCAACTGGGCGGTTGCCGGCAATTGATCACTACCGACGGCGGCAACCGAAGGGTGGTCTCCTTCATCTGCCGGAAAAATGTACCCGAGCGCGCTTCCTGACGGCGTGCCTGGTCAATAATTTCAAGAACTGCCGCTGGTGTCATTTCGGGAGAAGCCGTTGTCTGAACAGGTTGCGGTTGCAAGGCGCCTCCTTGCCGTCTGGGCCACTGATAGCTGCGGTAACAGGGTCGGGGAATTCTGCCGCTGTTTCGTTTACGCATAATAGTGTAGCCAAGATTCTGGAGCTTGTCGGGAAATCCCCGGGAGGAACCGGCGACCGCTCTCAGGATTGCCTGAACCAGCTGCCATCGCGGGTATAGCGACAGCTAAGCCAGCCCATGCTGGCGGCCCGGGCAAGCATCAGGCTGATCAGTGAAAACCAGAGGCCGTGGTTACCCCAACCGGTGGTCAGCCACCATACTGGCAAAAACACCAGCAGTGCTGAAAACAGCATGGTGTTCTGCATATCCCGGGTGCGGGTGGCACCGATGAAAATGCCGTCCAGCAGGAAGCCCCACACTGATGCGAAAGGCAGTAGCCAAAGCCAGGGCAGGTATTGCCAGGCTGTAGTTTGGACTTCTTCAATGCCGGTCAGCAAACTGATCAGCCAGCGCCCGCCCAGAACAAAACCGATAGTCAGAGCCAGTGCACCCCACAGTGACCAGCGCAGAGCGGTCCGGAACACCAGCCGGAACCGTCGCCGGCTGCCCCTGCCCACCGCCTCACCAATGAGCGCTTCGGCCGCGTTGGCGAAGCCATCCAGAGCATTGGAAATCAGCAGCAGGAAGGTAATCAGTACGGCGTTGGCGGCCAGAATGGTATCGCCCTGGCGGGCGCCCTGGGCGGTAAAAAATGCCAGAACCAGCAACAATGCGATGGTGCGCACCATGATGTAGCGATTTACCTGAAGAATTTTCAGGTAATCCGCCAGTTGCCCGAACAGTTCCCGGGTCAGGCGCTGGCCGTCAGGCATACGACTGAGCACGATGACAATCCCGATGGCAGTGGCACCATACTCGGCTATTACCGTAGCCATGGCGACGCCGCGGCTGTTCCAGCCCAGTACCGTAACGAAGAAGATATCCAGAACAATGTTGATGCCGTTGGCGGTAATCAGCATCACCATCGGGCCACGGGGGAACTGGGTGCCAATCAGCCAGCCTACCAGGGTGTACTGGCAGAGCACCGCCGGCGCGCTCCAGATACGAATGCTGGCGTATTCAGCCGCCAGTTCAGTCACCGCCGGGCTCGGGTTCATCAGGTGCAGGCCAAGCGCTATCAGTGGTTGGTGAAATACAATCAGCAGCAAACCGATGCCGACGGCGAGTAACAGCGAACGCAGTAAAAGAGCGACCTGAGCAAAGGCATTGCGCTGGCCCCAGGCCTGGGCGGCCAGACCGGTGGTGCCCATGCGCATGAAACCAAACGTCCAGTACAGAATGCTGAACAGATTGGCCCCCACGGCCACAGCGCCCAGGTATTCCGGGCTGTCCAGGTGGCCAAGCACAGCGGTATCCACCAGGCCCAGCAAGGGCACGGTCAGGTTGGTGAGCATCAGCGGCCAGGCGAGGGCCCACAGGCGTTTGTCGGTTGCGCTCGTTAGCCTGCTAGACGATTTAGTCCTCAAAATTATCTGCTTATCTCAATTGGATTTAACGGTTTTTTAGTCATTTTTTGATCTGTGTCTATACTCGAATCTGATATACCGTTTTTGGAAAGACGCAAAATCCTATAAGAATAACAGTCTGTGGAGACACAGTATGCGCGTGCAAACCAAAGGGGCTCTGCCGATTGTTGCGGTGGCTGGCCTCACCACCCCGGCTGTGACTCTGGCTGACTGGACGATGAACATGTCGCCAGGGGTAACCGACTCCAGCAACGAGATTTTCAGCCTTCACATGACCATTCTCTGGATCTGTGTGGCTATTGGCGTGGTGGTTTTCGGGGTGATGTTCTGGTCCATCATTGCTCACCGCAAGTCCAAAGGTCACAAACCGGCCAATTTCCATGAGAACACGGTGGTGGAAATTCTCTGGACCATCATTCCTCTGGGTATTCTGGTCGCCATGGCCATCCCTGCCACCGCCACGCTGATCGATATGTACGACACCACCGAAGCCGATATCGATATCAAGGTTACCGGCTACCAGTGGCGCTGGCAGTACGAGTATATCGACGAAGAGTTTGGCTTTTTCTCCAGCCTGTCTACGCCCCGCGACCAGATCGAGAACCGGCAGGCCAAGGGTGAGAACTATCTGCTGGAGGTCGATAAGCCGATGAAGGTGCCCGTTGACAAAAAGGTGCGCCTGTTGCTCACGGCCAATGATGTGATTCATTCCTGGTGGGTGCCCGCGCTGGGCATAAAAAAAGACGCCATTCCGGGCTTTATCAATGAGGTCTGGATCCAGGTCAACGAGCCCGGTACCTATCGCGGCCAGTGTACCGAGTTGTGCGGGAAGGATCATGGCTTCATGCCGGTGGTGGTGGAGGCCTTACCGGAAGAGGAATACAACACCTGGTTGGCTGAGCAAAGGGAAGCGGCACAGCTTGAGCGCGAGTTGACCCAGAAAGACTGGACCATGGACGAGCTTATGGAGCGAGGCGAGAGTGTTTATGCCTCAGCGTGTGTTTCCTGTCACCAGAGTGATGGCAGTGGTTCTCCTCCGGCATTCCCGGCACTCCGGGGCAGTGCCATCGTAACGGAAGATATGGAAGCGCATATCGACATCGTCGTCAACGGCGTTTCCGGTACTGCCATGCAGGCCTTCGGTAATCAGCTCAGTGAAGTGGATCTGGCGGCGGTAATCACTTACGAGCGTAACGCCTGGGGCAACAATACTGACGAAATGGTTACGCCGAAGGAAATCATGGAATACATGAGCGAATAACAGTTCCGGATAACACAATCACCGGCCAATAAGAACAAGGCGGTAACGGGGGTTTTTCATGAGTGCGGTTGCAGATACCCACAGCCAGGAACATCACCACGGCCCGGCCAAAGGCTTCAGCCGTTGGCTGTTGACCACCAACCATAAAGATATCGGGACCATGTACCTGATCTTCAGCTTCACCATGTTTCTGCTGGGTGGCAGCATGGCGATGGTGATCCGGGCAGAGCTTTTCCAGCCGGGCCTGCAGATTGTCCAACCCGAGTTTTTCAACCAGATGACCACCATGCATGGGCTGATCATGGTGTTCGGTGCGGTAATGCCGGCGTTTGTCGGTCTGGCCAACTGGATGATCCCGTTGATGATCGGCGCGCCGGACATGGCCCTGCCGCGGATGAATAACTGGAGTTTCTGGCTGCTGCCCTGTGCCTTTCTGATTCTGGTGTCCACCCTGTTCATGCAGGGCGGCGGGCCGAATTTCGGCTGGACCTTCTACGCTCCGCTATCCACAACTTACGGGCCGCCCAGTACCACCTTCTTCATATTCGCCATTCACATCATGGGGGTGTCCTCGATCATGGGGGCCATCAACGTGATCGCCACCATTCTGAACCTGCGGGCGCCAGGCATGACCCTGATGAAGATGCCCCTGTTCGTGTGGACATGGCTGATCACCGCGTTTCTGCTGATTGCCGTGATGCCGGTACTGGCGGGTGTGGTTACCATGATGCTGATGGACATCAACTTCGGCACCAGCTTCTTTGATGCCTCCGGCGGTGGCGACCCGGTATTGTTCCAGCATGTGTTCTGGTTCTTCGGGCATCCGGAGGTCTATATCATGATCCTGCCGGCGTTTGGTGCGATCTCCCACATTGTCCCCACCTTCTCCCGTAAACGGTTGTTCGGTTACGCCTCTATGGTGTACGCCGTGGGCGCCATTGCCCTGCTCTCTTTTGTGGTGTGGGCTCACCATATGTTTACCGTTGGCATTCCGCTGACCGGGCAACTGTTCTTCATGTACGCCACCATGCTGATCGCCGTACCCACGGGTGTGAAGGTCTTTAACTGGGTGTCCACCATGTTCCGGGGCTCGCTCACTTTCGAGACCCCCATGTTGTTTGCGGTGGCGTTTATCATCCTGTTCACCATCGGCGGCTTCTCCGGCCTGATGCTGGCCATTGCGCCGGCAGATTTCCAGTACCACGACACCTACTTTGTGGTGGCTCACTTCCACTACGTACTGGTGCCAGGCGCTATCTTCGGTATCTTCGCTTCTGCCTACTACTGGCTGCCGAAGTGGACCGGCCACATGTATGACGAGACCCTCGGTAAGACTCACTTCTGGTTGTCGTTTATCGGTATGAATCTGGCCTTCTTCCCCATGCACTTCCTGGGGCTGGCGGGCATGCCGCGCCGGATTCCGGATTACGCCCTGCAATTTGCCGATTTCAACATGGTGTCCAGCATTGGTGCCTTCATGTTCGGTGCCACCCAGTTGCTGTTCCTGTTTATCGTGGTGAAGTGTGTGAAAGGCGGAGAGAAGGCGCCGGCCAAACCCTGGGAGGGTGCTGAAGGCCTGGAGTGGACGGTGCCCTCACCGGCGCCCTACCACACCTTTTCGACACCGCCGGAGGTGAAATAACACCTGGCCAAGCTATCGGAGAGAGTCATGGCGCAAGAACAGAGCTACTACGTTCCGGACCAGAGCAAATGGCCCATCGTTGCAACGGTCGGCCTGGGGGTGACCCTTTACGGGGTCGCGTCCATTATGGTCAATGGCAAGCAGGGTGAGAGCACCACTGGCTCATGGGTGATGTTCCTGATTGGAGCCCTGATTATGGCCTACATGCTGTTCGGCTGGTTCGGCAGCGTGATTCGCGAGAGCCGGGCCGGGCTTTACAGTGACCAGATGGACCGGTCTTTCCGCTGGGGCATGAGCTGGTTCATTTTCTCGGAAGTGATGTTCTTTGCCGCCTTCTTTGGCGCCCTTTTTTACGTGCGGGTATTTGTGGTGCCCTGGCTCGGCGGCGAAGGTGACAAGGGCAGTTCCAATATGCTCTGGGAAGGGTTCCAGGCCGGCTGGCCATTGGTGAACAACCCCAATCCCGAGGCGTATCCCGGCCCGAACGAGGTGATCGGCCCCTGGGGGCTGCCGTTGATCAATACTATCCTGCTGGTGACGTCATCGTTTACGGTCACCGTGGCCCACCATGCGCTGAAGGCCGGTAACCGCCAGAAGGTAAAGCTCTGGCTGGGCGCTACCATTATTCTGGCCCTCGTGTTCCTGACGCTTCAGATTCAGGAGTATGTGCATGCGTATCAGGATCTGGATCTCACCCTGCAGTCGGGCATTTATGGCAGCACCTTCTTCATGCTGACCGGTTTTCATGGTGCTCACGTGTTACTGGGCAGCCTGATGCTGATTATCATGTTCCTGCGTATCCAGAAAGGGCATTTCACCGCTGACAGTCACTTCGGTTTCGAGGCCTCTGCCTGGTACTGGCACTTTGTCGATGTGGTGTGGCTGGGGCTCTTCGTGTTCGTTTATATCATTTGATCCGGAGGTTTCAGGGAGTCGGATTGAGTGTCAGATCGCCGGTCCAGAGAGACACCAGAACCAGTAACAGGAGTAGCACGCTGAGCGTAACCCGGATGGCCAGGGAGTTGACCACACGGCGGGTTTTGCCGCCATCGCGAATCAGAAAGAACAGGCCACTGAACAGGCTGACAATAACGGCCAGCAGCAGCACAACAATGGCAATTTTGATCATGGCCGGTCCCCTTGTCGGGAGGTTGAATGGGGCAGGTCATTCTCCGAATGATGACTTTACTATAGCAAAGCAGAATCAAGGCTCCGGTGATGGCTCGACAATGGCAGTTTGATTGGCGCTTGCTGGTGTTTACCGGGTTTTTTCTGCCCCTGCTGATTGGCCTTGGCATCTGGCAACTTGGCCGTGCGGAACAGAAATCCGTGCTGCTGGAAAGCTGGCAGACGCAGAGTGAAGGCAGAGTCTGGGCAGAACAGGCCGATGGCGACATGCGTTCAGGACAGCCGGTCAGCATTACCGGCTGGTACGGGGAGCAGACCTGGCTGCTGGATAACCGGACCCGGGACGGCGCTCCGGGTTATGAAGTGCTGACGGTCTTCATACCTCTGGACGGGCCGGCAGTGGTGATTAACCGGGGCTGGATACAGGCTCCGCCTACCCGTGACAGATTGCCGGCCATTGAAACCCCGGAGGGCCTGGTGACGCTGGAAGGTCGGCTGGCAGCGTATCCGGAGCCGCCAATGCTGGCCGAACCCGGGCCGGCAAGCGGTCCCTGGCCCCGGCGGGTGCAGGCGTTGCCTGCCGACGTCGTGGCCCGTGAGGTACTCGAACCCGCTGGCATGATTGTGCAACTTTCCGGTAGTCGCCAGCCGGGCGCGTTCCGGGCCGACCGTTCGCCGGATCTGATGGGCCCGCAAACCCATTACGGCTATGCGGCCCAGTGGTTTGCACTGGCAGTGGCGCTGACTATATTGACAGTACTGGCGAGTTACAGAAAAACAACAACAGGTGCCGAGAATGACAACCATGACAGCTGATACCCGCTCTGATCGTGAAGGGCCCGGTCCCGACCAGGTACGCCGGGGGCGCAGGACCGCGCTGCTGCTGTTTACGGTGGGCTTTGGCCCGATGGTTCTGGCCACGCTCATGTACTACACGGGCTGGCTTAACCCTGCAGAGCATACCAACGAGGGTACGTTGGTACAGCCGGTTGTACCGGTACAGCAACTGAATCTGGAAACCGCGACGGGTGAACCCTTCTCCGCCCGTTTCAGCGCCGACCAGGCTGACCCCCAATGGCATATGCTGGTGGCTTCCGAGAACTGTGGCGGAGATTGTGAGCGACTGTTGTATATCTCCCGGCAGGTCAATATTGCGCTGGGCAAGAACGCGCCCCGGGTGAGTCGTTCTGCCTGGCTGGGTTCGCTACCTGCGGATCTGGAAAGTCGTTGGCAGGAGGAATACCACTTGATGGAGCGCCTGCAGCAGTCAGCCGGCAGCAGCCCGGCCTGGCCGGAAGGGTTTAACCCCGGTGACCAGCCCGGCATTTTACTGGTCGATCCCTTCGGTAACGTGATGATGCGCTACGGCCCGGAACATACCGGCAAGCAGTTGCTGAAAGATCTCAAACACCTGTTGAAGCTCTCGCAGGTTGGCTGACCGGGAGAAAAGAGGCGCACCATGAACCGAGAGGATCATGAATATTCCAGCCTGATAGCCCGGAAGATGGCGTTCTGGGCCACCATTGCCTGCATTCTTGCCGTGGTGGTGATCATGCTGGGCGCCTGGACACGATTGGTCCACGCTGGCCTTGGCTGCCCGGACTGGCCAGGTTGCTACGGTTTCCTGACGGTACCTCAGGGCGAAGCCAACATCGCCATTGCCAATGCCCGCTTCCCCGAAACCCCGGTGGATGTGGCCAAGGGCTGGCCGGAGATGATCCATCGCTATGCTGCCGGCATGTTGGGTTTACTGGTGTTCGGGTTGGCGGGCGCTGCAATACGCCACCGCCATAAGGCGGTTCCGGTCCGGCTTCCGGTGTTCATCGCCGGTTTTGTTGTTCTGCAGGCGGCTTTCGGAATGTGGACGGTCACGCTCAAGCTCTGGCCGCAAGTGGTTGCCCTGCATCTACTGGGTGGGTTTACCACGCTGAGCCTGCTGTTACTGCTGACGCTGAGATTGCGCCGGCAGGCTGCGGCCGGTGCTGAGTCTTCACCAAAACCAATGGTCGGTCCACTGACCCGGATGCGGCCCTGGCTATACGGTGGTTTGCTGGTGGTCTCGCTGCAGATCGCTTTGGGAGCCTGGACCGCTGCCAACTATGCAGCGGTTGCCTGTACCGATCTGCCCACCTGCCAGGGGCAGTGGTGGCCCCAGGGCATGGACTTCCGTCATGGCTTTGATGTCACCCAACAGGTGGGGCCGAATTATCTGGGGGGACAACTGACTGCCGATGGCCGGGTGGCCATTCATGTCAGCCATCGTGTCGGTGCCCTCGTGGTTCTGGTGTATTTCACGGCCTTGCTGGCGGCTTTGTGGCGCTGGCGCGGCGACAGCGGCATCGACAGGGCCATCCAGTTGGTGGCGTTGGCGCTGGCAGCGCAGATTACACTGGGCCTGGCCAGCGTGATCCTGAGTATTCCTCTGGCCCTCGCGGTCGCTCATAACGCCATGGGTGCCGGGCTGCTGTTGGCCGTGGTTCATCTGATCTGGCGACACCACCTGCTGGTTGTCCGTCAGCCGGCACAAGCCGCCCCAGTCACTGGTATTAATCGGGAGGTAACGGCATGAGTGAGCAAGCAAAGGCTCTGCCTGTTCGCAGTACTCTGAATACACATGCAAAAGCCATTTCCTGGCGGGATTATCTGGAGCTGACCAAACCGAAAGTGGTCGCGTTGATGATCCTGACTTCGGTAATCGGCATGCTGCTGGCCGCTCCGGGTGTACCGCACTGGGATGTCCTGTTATTCGGCAATCTGGGCATTGCCCTTCTGGCGGGTTCGGCGGCGGTGATCAATCACATCGTCGACCAGAAAATCGACACCGTGATGGCCCGCACCCGTAAACGGCCTGTGGCGACCGGAAAGATTTCTCCCTTTGAAGCTATTCTGTTTGCTGCCGCACTGGCCTGCGCCGGCATGGCGATCCTGATGCTGATGGTGAACCAACTGACAGCCTGGCTCACCCTGGCCTCACTGGTGGGTTACGCCGGCGTTTATACTCTCTTTCTGAAGCGGGCAACCCCCCAGAACATCACCATCGGCGGCCTGGCCGGCGCCATGCCACCGCTGCTGGGTTGGACGGCCGTCACCGGTCAGGTGGAAGGCCACGCCCTGTTGCTGGTGCTGATCATTTTCGCCTGGACTCCGCCGCACTTCTGGGCCCTGGCCATTCACCGCAAAGAGGAATACGCCAAGGCCGGTATTCCCATGTTGCCGGTTACCCACGGCAACCGGTACACCGAGCTTCATATTCTGCTTTACACCCTGATGCTGCTGGCTGCCAGCCTGCTACCTTTTGTCACAGGGATGTCCGGCGGGATTTACCTCATCGGCGCTCTGGCCCTTGGCCTGCGCTTTGTTCAGTACGCCGTCCGGCTTCTCAGAGGCGATGACCGCCGCGTGGCGCTGAGCACCTTCAAGTACTCCATCACTTACCTCATGGCTCTGTTTGTGGTACTTCTTGTGGACCATTTTGTGTTCTTCTGAACACACGAACACAGTTTGCCGGGAGGGGGGGGGGATACTTTTGTGCAGGGAAAAAGATGTCTGAGCGCAGCGAGTTGTTTTTCCCGGAAGAAAAGTATCACCCGCCTCCTCCCAGCCCCTGAGCAATGCGAGTGGAGTCGTAATGAATCGCTCTGTGAGATTGACGCTGGTAGTCCTGCTGCTGGTCGTAGCGAGTATTTTTGCGTTTGTGGTTTATCGGCAGGTGAACCTGGTAAGTGAGGAAACCCAGCCACCTCCGAATCTGGCTGAGTACAACACCTATGTGTATGAAGATGGCCGGCCTCTGGCGGAATTCACGCTCACCAATGAAAACGGAGAAACCGTCACCCGCGACGACCTGAAAGGCCGATGGACCTTTGCTTTCGTGGGGTATACCAATTGCCCGGATATCTGTCCGCTGGCCATGAGTTCGTTAAGGCAGTTTGATGAGCAATTGCCGGCAGAGCTGCCGCAGCCCGATTACCTTCTGATCAGTGCTGATCCGGAGCACGATACGCCCGAGCGGCTGAACAATTACACCAACTTTTTCGGCGAGAATTTCCATGGCCTGACCGGCGATCTGCAAACGACCCGGGCATTGGCCAAGAGCCTGAGTGCGGTGTTCCAGCACCGGGAAGTGGATGGGCAGACACTGGTGGATCACAGTGGCCACTTTGCCTTGCTGAACCCGGAGGCGGAAGTGCAGGCACTCATCCAGCCGCCCCACAAGCCGGAGCAATTGGTAAAGGGCTTTGAGCGTATCTATCAATGGGCCAGAGCCAATCATCCCAGAGCGTCCGAAGACTGAGCGGACTCAATCGAAGGTCACACTGACAATATTGTTAGCTTTGCATACACTGGCGGACCTTGGTTTTTCAAAAGCAACAATAACCGGGTAACTGCCATGACTTCAGAGACCGCTCCGTCTCCAAGACAACTATTCACTGTTCTGCTTGCCGGCGCTTTTGTACTGCTGGTGGTGCACGCTCTTGGCCGGTTCATTTACACCCCGTTATTGCCGTACCTGGTCGCTGACGGCCAGTTCAGTGCGGCCGATGGCGCTGCCGTGGCGACCTGGAATTATCTGGGTTACCTGATGGGCGCCATGGTGGCCATCAAGTGGCACCGGATCGATCACATCCGGTTCATGCTGCCGCTGTTCCTGGCCATCCATGTGATTACCACACTGATTGTCACCCAGACCGATAACCTGACGGCCATTTCCGCCAGCCGCTGGCTCAACGGCGTTGCCAATGGCGTGGTGTTTGTTCAGGCGCCGGCGTTGATTCTGGAATGGCTGGTGTTGCGTAACCGGGCCAGTCTGAGTGGGTTGGTTTATATCGGCGTGGGTGCCGGCCTGCTGGTCTCCAGCGGTCTGGTGACCGGCACCGCTGATTGGCTGGAAGGTGCCGAACGCTGGTGGCCGGCAGCCTTGTTGTCGATTCCCCTGGCCTGGTGGGGCGTCATGCAGTTGCGCAAACTGGAGATCCCGGTTCGCCAGCATGACGAGTCTGGAAAGGCGGTGGTGAATACGCCCCTGGTGGACCGTGCCAGTGCACCCCTATTTTTGTCCTACGCCGGCGCTGGCCTGGGCTATATCCTGCCCATGACCTTTCTGCCACTGCTGGCGAAGATGGAGCTGCCTGAAGGCCATGCCCTGCTGGATGGCACCTGGGTGATCGTCGCACTGTTTACCATTCCGGCGCCCTGGGTTTGGAACAAGCTCGGCGCGCTGATGGGTGATTTGCCGGCACTGAGGCTGAACTTTCTCATTCAGCTGGCCGGTGTGCTGGCTGCGGTGCTCTGGCCCGGGGCTGTGGGTCTGGTGCTTTGTGCCGCGCTGGTGGGGGGTACCTTCCTGGGTACCGTGTTGTTGACCCAGCGCATTGGCCGTGCTCTGCATCCGCATCAGGGGCCGCGTTTGTCGGCGGCCATGGTGGCTTTGTATGGCTTCACCCAGATGGTCGGGCCGTGGTTAACCAAGCAGTGGCTGGATGGTGGCGGCACATTGATTTCCGCATTCGGTATTGGTGTGGGGGCTTTGGTGTTTGGCCTTGTAATCGCATTCTTTGTGCCCCGCTCTGACTGACTTCAATGCTTTCTCAAAAAATGCTGCCAATAGAAGACATCCTCCCGAAGCTGAAACAGACGCTGGAACAAACCAGCACCGCCCTGCTGCAGGCGCCACCGGGCGCGGGCAAGACCACCCGTGTGCCGCTGGCCTTGTTGGATGCGCCCTGGCGGGGCAACCGCAAGATCCTGATGTTGGAACCTCGGCGGCTGGCGGCTCGCTCGGCGGCCCGGTATATGGCGAAGCAACTGGGAGAGGCGCCCGGACAGACTGTGGGCTATCGAACTCGGCTGGACACGAAGGTCTCTGCCAGCACCCGGATTGAAGTGGTGACCGAAGGGATTCTGACGCGGCTGATCCAGGCGGATCCCATGCTGGAAGACTACGCCGCCGTGCTGTTCGATGAATTTCATGAACGTTCCCTTCAAGCCGACCTGGGTCTGGCCCTGGTGCGGGAATCCCAGCAGGCATTGCGGGAAGATCTGCGGCTACTGGTGATGTCCGCCACGCTGGATACCGCGCCCATTGCCCGGGTGCTTGGCGATGTGCCGGTGATTACCAGCGAGGGCCGGGCATTTCCGGTGGACGTGTTCTATCGGCCTCTGCCCCGCAATGCCCGCTTGCCGGATCAGGTAGTGGCGGTTATGCATGAAGCCCTGCGCGATCAGAGCGGCTCCCTACTGGTGTTTTTACCGGGTGCCGGGGAAATCCGGCGGGTGCAGCAGCAGTTGCAGGGCAATTTTCCGGAGAATGCGGTGCTGGCACCCTTGTTCGGCAACCTGAAAGCCGAGGAGCAGGACCGGGCGATTTCGACGGCGCCGGAAGGCACCCGGAAGATCGTGCTGGCCACTGCCATTGCCGAGACCAGCCTGACCATCGAAGGCGTGCGGGTGGTGATCGATGCCGGCCAGCAACGCCGGGCGGTGTTTGATCCTAATAGCGGCATGACTCGCCTGGTGACGGGCCGGGTATCAAAAGCCTCGGCAGAACAGCGCAAAGGCCGCGCAGGGCGTACCGAGCCGGGCGTGTGTTACCGGCTGTGGAGCGAATCCGAGCAGTTCGGGCTGGCGGATTACACCCCGCCGGAAATTCAGCAGGCGGATCTGGCGCCTTTGGTGCTGGAACTGGCCCAGTGGGGTGCCCGGTCTGCGGATCAGGTGGCGTGGATTGACGCCCCGCCAGGTGCGCATTGGCAACAGGCGGTAGCGCTGTTGCAGTGGCTGGATTTGCTGGATGGCCAGGGCGCTATTACCGATCATGGCAAGGCTGCCCGTGACCTTGGCCTGCATCCCCGCCTGGCTCATATGGTGTTGAAAGGGCGTGCGGCCGGTTTCGGCCAGCTGGCGGCGGAACTGGCGGCGCTGCTGGAAGAGCGGGATCTGCTTGGCCCGGGTGCCGGGGCCGACCTGCACGAGCGAATACGGCTGTTGCGGGGCGAGAGTCGGCATCAAGGTGTGGACCCGGCTCGCCTGAAAGCGGTCCGTCAGGCTGCCAGGCGTTTGTGCCGGGAATCGAAGAGCGCCGATTTACCCACGGAAACCGATGTGGGCCGGGTGTTGGCACAAGCCTATCCGGACCGCATTGCCCGCCGCCGGCCGGGTGACACACCCCGTTATCAGCTCAGTAACGGCAAGGGGGCGATCCTGCGCGACGATGACCCGCTGGCGGCAGAGCCCTGGCTGGTAGCTGCGGAACTGGATGGCAAGGCTCGGGAGGCCCGGATTTATCTGGCCGCACCGGTCGGGCTGGCGGATCTTGAAATGGACCTGGCCAGTCATATCGAGGAAACCGAAGAAGCCATCTGGGATGACAGGCGAGGCACCGTAGCTGCGCGGGAAGTCCGGAAACTGGGTGCGCTGGTGTTGGCCGAAAAACCCATTTCCCGGATAGACCCGGCTCTGATTCAGCAAGGGTTGCTGGATGCAGTTCGCCGCAAAGGGTTGGGCAGCCTGCCCTGGACGGACAATGCCCGCCAGTGGTGTGCCCGGGTGCAATTACTGGCCGAACACTTTCCCGGCGACTGGCCGGATGCCAGTGAGCCCGCGCTGTTGAATGGCCTGGAGACCTGGCTGGCTCCGTTTATGGCCGGCATGCAACGCTGGGCAGATTTGATGAAACTGGATCTGGCGCAGGGGTTAAGTTCATTGCTGGATTACCCGCAGCAACAACAGCTTGATCAACTGGCACCCAGGACCCTGACCATTCCCACCGGCCAGAAAGTGACGCTGGATTACGCCGTGGAGAATGGCCCGGTACTCGCCGCCAAACTGCAGGCCCTGTTCGGCTGGACAGAAACACCGACGGTGGCGGGCGGCACAGTACCTGTGGTGATTCATCTGCTTTCTCCCGCACAGCGCCCGTTGGCGGTGACGGCAGATCTGGCCAGTTTCTGGAAGAATGCCTACCCGGAAGTCCGCAAGGACATGCGCGGTCGTTACCCGAAACACCCCTGGCCTGAAGACCCGTTTACCGCTGTGGCTCAGCAGGGAACGAAAAAACGCTCTGCTCGCTGATACGGCCGGTAATCAGCGTTTCCGGTATGGTTTCGAAATAGATGTTCCGGGCCTGAATGAACCGGCCTTCGGGCGGTTTCATTTCCCCGGTGTCTATTTCTTCCAGATGCACGGACTCGCGGGTTTTGTCACTGTCCCTGAAGCTGTCTGCCAGCACCCAGAATGGCGTGTCAAAATACCGTGCGGCCAGTGCCAGCAGCAGAGTGCCGCTTTTGTTAACGAAGTGATGATCGGTCAGCCAGCAGTCACAGCCGGTGATGATCAGGTCCGCCCGGGGCACAAACAACCCCATCTGGGCGTCGGTAATCAGCGTAACGGGCACCTTCAGTTCGTTCAGTTTCCGTGCAAGATCGTGGCCTTCCAGGCCGGGACTGCTCTGGGTACAGATAACCGAGAAAGTGTCGCCCGCCCGGGCCATTTCGGTAAATAGCCGGATAACCACCGAGCTGGCGCTGTGGGTAAGTACGGTGCTGCCCTCTTTTATTAGCGGGCGGGCCTGTTGCACGATGATACCGCCAGCGTTTTCAAGCGCCGTCAGGTTGTCGGCAATGATCTGGTCGGGAGCACGGGAAGGCTGGCCCAGTTGCGCCTGAATCTTTGCCATGGCACTACCAATGACTGTCATGCTTGGCCGGGCCTGTGCCAGTGCCTGAAGCAGATTGTCCAGTTCATCAGTGGGAGGCTGATGGTGTTGAACCCAGGTTTGCAGGCTGCTTAATGTGTTGAGCGCCAGTCGGGTGGCGCCAGACTGGGTGTCCTGCCGGAGTTCATCCAGAATGCGCCGGGCTTGGGGAGAGAATGTCATCATCACTGCCAACAGGCTGAGGAATTTGCCTTCAGGTTAGCAGCGATGATATCCGTTTATGGATATTATTTGATGACTTCACGGCTGGTATTCAGGTATTGCGCGCCATGCTCCTGCACTTTGTCGGTCTCCATATGTTCAGAAGACTGATGGACTTCTTCCAGCGTTATTGCCAGCTCTTCGAACTCTTCACTGATCTTGCCCAGGGCATTTTCCAGTGTGTAGGTGAGCTGGTGTACATCATTCATCGCTTGAGGGGTAAGGTCGCCGGCCAGTATCTCTTCCAGTCGGTTGTTGTACTCGGAAAAGTTGGCCACGGCTTCTTTCAGGGTTTCCGATTCTTTCGCTTCAAAATGATCAACATCGGTAGCAAAAGTGGGGGCGGTGAATGCCAGGGAAGCGCATGCAGCAGTAGCAATAAACAGCTTGTTCATGTGTTGACTCCTTATCAGGTGGTAGTGCGAATTATTATCGTTTAATGTTCGCCAAACAATGATAAGGGTCAACTTCTGTGTATCGGGTGCTCGGGGTAGTGGTCAGGCTTTTACATCCACCGCGCTAACACGGCAGATTTCTCTGTCGACAACGAACCTGTTAATTTTGTAATAAACTCACAGGAATACGCCATGTCACACCACCATGACCACCATCAAGCCGGGCATGACAGTCAGCGCCGGCTCACCTGGGCGATTTTGCTGACCGCCGGGTTCATGATGGCAGAGGTTGTTGGCGGCCTAGTGTCCGGCTCTCTGGCACTGCTCGCTGATGCCGGCCATATGCTGACCGACGCTGCTGCCCTGACCCTTGCCTGGTTTGCTGTCCGGATAAGCCGGCGTGCAGCCGATAACCGCCGCACCTACGGTTATCATCGAGTGCAGATTCTCGCCGCCTTTGTGAACGGGCTAACACTGCTGGCCATTGTGGTCTGGATCTCTGTGGAAGCCATACAGCGGTTGCTGGATCCGGTAACCGTTGTCAGCAGTACCATGCTGGTCATTGCCACTCTGGGCCTGGTGGTGAACCTTGTCGTGTTTGCCATTCTGCACATGGGCGACCGGGATAACCTCAATATTCGTGGCGCCGCTCTGCACGTGATGGGCGATCTGTTGGGGTCGGTAGCCGCTATCATTGCCGCGCTGGTGATTATGGCGACCGGCTGGATGCCCATAGATCCACTGCTGTCATTGCTGGTGGCGGCGCTTATTCTGCGCAGTGCCTGGAAGTTGACGCGGGAATCCGCGCATATCCTGCTGGAAGGGGCCCCGGAAGGGCTGGATGTAACGCAGATCAAACGGGAACTGGTGGATACTTTGCCCGGCGTTCGCGACATTCACCATGTGCATGCCTGGTCGCTGACACCGGGACGCCACCTGATGTCGCTGCACGCCACTCTCGAGGAAGGAGCGGATCAGCACAGGGCGCTGGCCGATATCAAGACCACCCTGAGGGAGCGATATGCGGTGGCACATACCACGGTTCAGATTGAATTCCGGCATGAGTGTGTCGACCGGGCCCATGGCTGAGCCGTTATTGGTTTCGCCGCTTGAGATCCAGAGTGAAAGCCAGCGGTAGCACCAGCAGGCTGTAGCCGACCATAACCGCGACGGCGTGACGGACATCGCCGGTCCAGTCGGCCAGCAGGCCACCGAGCATGGGTATGGAGAATGCCAGGGTATAACCCACCAGGAAGGTAGCAGCCGACAGCCGACCGGTTTCTTCAGAACGCACCAGCAGTGGTGGTAATGCCACCAGCAGAATCAGAAGAATGCCTGCCACGAAGCTCATCAGAGTAGCGCTGATAATGGCCGGCCAGCCTTCCAGTATAATAGTGCCGACTGTGCCGATGATGCTCAGCGAGGCCATCAGGGCAATCATACTGCGTTTACCCACCCACACCCGGGCCATTCTGAGCATCAGCAGCGACGCGATAACCTGTGCGAAGTTATACCAGAACAACGCATCGGCCAGCTTGTCGAAATGCCCCTGCTGCTCCAGCAAGTTGCCCATGTAAGCGTTCAGCCCGAAGAACATTGAGCCCGACAGCCCCAGCAACAGGCCGATTCGCAGCGTTAGCGGGTTCTTCCAGTCTGGCAGCCAGGCGGCTTTGCGTGCCGGCCGGGCCAGGTCTCTTTTCGGGAGGAACAACGCCGCTACGATTAACAGGGCCGGTAAAGACCAGACCAGCAAAGTGGCGCGCCAGCTGTTGTCCAACAAGGGCATGAGCACCGGCAGGGTAATCCCGGCACCGATGAATTCTCCCATCAGCATGCCGTTCATATAAATGGCCGACCCCATTGCCAGGTGGTGTGGTTCCAGCCAGCGGGGCAGCAACGCCGGTAGCGCCGGCTGCATCATGGCAACGCCAAAGCCCATAACAGCGCTGGCAATCATCAGAGTCAGGGTGTCGGGCACGAGCCCGCGGCCGGCTGAACCGATTACCATGATCAGCATGGCCAGAGCGAGGGTGTTCCGTGGGCCGATACGGGAAATCGCGAGTGAGCCCGGCATGGCACCAATGGCCAGCATCAATATGGGGAGGGTGGTCAGAGCGCCGGTCAGAGTCTGGGTCAGGTCCAGTTCGTCACTGATAAAGGGCGCCAGTGGTGGCGCGACCAGCACTGGTATTCTTAAATAAACACCAGCCAGCCAAAGCAACACCGCCACCGGCAGCAACTGTGCTGGCGATGGCGGTGTGAGCGGGGCTTGCGTATATGCCACAGCCCGGCGAATCAGTCTTCGCTGGTGTCCGGCAGGTAGGCGCCGTCTTCGTCGTGTACTTCCAGGCCGGTAACCGGCGGATTGAAGGTACAGATCAGGCGCATGTCTTCGGTGCCGCCACGCAGGGTGTGCTGATCATGGTTGTCCAGTGCGTACAAAGTGCCATCGGAGATGTCGTGAGTTTCACCGGTGGCCTTGTCAGTAATCGTGCCGTTACCGGCAACGCAATACACTGCTTCCAGGTGATGCTTGTACCAGAGATTGAGCTCGGCACCTGCGGGGATGATGGTTTCGTGGAAAGAAAACCCCATGCCGTCTTTTTTCAGCAGCATGCGGCGGCTGGTCCAGCCCGGGCCTGAAACTTCACGCTCGGTACCGATGATGTCCTTCACTCGTACAATTTTCATGAGCATTCCTTATTCTGTGATGGAATAGCCGTACAGTATAAACATGGCCATTAGTGCCGGTTCAACCGCCAGTTGTCATAAACCACCATGGCTTGTTCGACCGCCATTGTCAGAGTGTGTCGTTGTTGGTGGCCCAGAGACTTGCGTTTTCGACACCGGTCAAAGGCTTTCTGGATGTCCCGGCGGCTGGTTTTGTCCAGTTGCTCCAGCCAGTGCTGGTCGGCAGGTTCGAGCTCCAGAAGCTCCCGGCCGGCATGGTTCCGGTGACTGATGTGCCACCAGTGATCTACCGCTCGCCCTAATACAACATAGCCGAACTGGGGGTCCTGTACAGGGCCGAAGGTTGCTGTTTTCATGCCGTCTTTCAATGGCCCGATTTTCAGCGCCGGGAATGCCAGTCTGTCACCGAAAAAGTAACTGCCGGCAGCACCCAGCACGCCGCCCATCAGGGCGCCAGCACCAAAAGATGAACCCAGGGTGAGAGCGTCGATGCCTGCCCCGCTGACGGCGCCGGCGCCAAAACCGGCGGTGGCCAGGTAACCCTTGCTCACGCCCCAGGTTTTGCGGCTGTCCTCAGAGAACAGATCGTGATCGCTGTGCCACTTCAGTTCTGCTTCCTGGCGCTGGATGTGTTGATGCTGATAAAGGTGCTCAATGCTTTCGCGAAGCCCCAGTTCCCTCTGGCGTTGATGCCGATACCACCGCTCTTTCAGCTGCTCTTGCAGTGTTGCCTGCCGGTTGCCGGTGATTTGCCCGGGGGCCAGTAATTTTTGTTCCTGCCGGGCCATCATGTCTTCCAGGGCTCCGGCGATGAGCTGTGCCGACTGGTGTTGGCGATGCTCCCGTTGCTCGGAGAGGTATTGGGTGGCTTGTGTCAGCGGTTGTTCCCAGGCTGGTTCGAGTTGCCCGAAGGCACGTAACAAACTCAGATGTTGTTCGAACGGCGCGCGAACGGCATCGAACTTGCGGACAACCTGAAAGAACTGGCCAAGTGCGGCCTGCCAGGTGTCACTATGATCGTCATTACCAATGCTGTTGATCAGCGCCAGGCTGGGTCGGCCGGTCCAGCGCAGGATGGTCATCTCGGCTTCATGCTCGGCACTGTAGGGTACCGAGCCATCCACCACATAAATGATACCGGCGCCTTCGGTGACAGGCGGGAGCAGCTCGCATTCATCCGTAAAGCGGGAGTCGTCCCGGTGTTGGGTCACGAAAGCCTGAACGGTTTCGGCTCGGTCCGAGGCGGAAAGGCTGTGGGCCTCAAGCCATTGCAGTACCCGCCTGGGTCGCTGAAAACCCGGGGTGTCCACCAGGGTGTAAAGGATCTGGCCATCAACACTGAGCGGATACGCCTGACCTTTCCGGGTAGTGCCCGGTTCGAGTGCGACGGCAATGGCATCATTCTGGGACAGCGTGGCCACGACACTGGATTTGCCTTTGTTGGGATGGCCGACCACAGCAAATACCGGTGCCGGGTTCATGACTGCGTCCTCCTGAGGGCATCGGCTGCCGGCTCGTCCGGCGTTGGCAGGGCCATCGAGGCAAAGCCATCCGGTAGCCGCTCGGTGAAGCGCAGCCAGGGTTGAATCAGGTGTTCTGCAGGTTGTTTGTCAGGCTGTGCGGCCAGGGGTACGAGAACGATCCGGGCACCAGTCGGCCAGCTTTCATGGGCGGCTGTCAGAAAATCGTACAGCTCACCGGTGGGCGGCTCCCAGCTTTTGCTGAGCACAATGGCTTCGGGGCTATCCAGTGCTGCCAGTTGGTTAGCGGCTCGGGTCAGTACCGCCTCGTCTTCAGCCAGAGACGCCCGGCCGCCGGCTTTCAGCAGTTGAAAGGGTTCCGCCTGAAGTGAAGCCGGCATGGCAGGTTCCTCGCCGGCACCGGCCCAGCCTATCAGTACCGGTGTTGCCGGTATGGTTTGCGGACGGGTCCGGGTGTGGGTATCCGGCAGATCTGTGGCATCGTTGTGACCGCTGCCGGTGTCCAGTGTGGGGGTTTCCATCCGGTACTGCAGGGCTTGCATGCCCGGATGCCTGGCCAGGAGTTTTCTGGCCTGGCCTTGCAGCAGACGCTGGCTGGCTGTCCACAGTGTCAGCCTTGGCAGCAGCACCCAGAAAAACCAGACCATGGTCACAAAGGGCCACCATTGCCCCCAGCGTGCGGGGTCAATGGCCGGTGTGGCGGGGTCGGCCCGGAAGAATCGGGTCGCCTCCACCAGCTCCGGCGAGGGAGATGCCGCTGGCCAGAGCCAGGCCCAGGGCGTGGCAATGGCGTTGACCAGGCCATGATAGCTGGCGCTGGCGGTGTCCAGCGTGGTGCTCCAGCCGAACGCGAGATCCTGTACCACCACCATTGCCATTAATGTCAGCAGCCCGGTAACGGCAAATGCGGCCCCCCCGTTATGGGCCGCCCTGGCCATGAATAATGGTTGCAGGCGAGCTCTGGTCGGGCTCAGTGTGTTCAGTTTCAAGCGCCGGGCCAGCCATGCCCAGGGTTGCCAGCCGATGAGCGCTTGTGCGGTCGTCGCCAGGGCCAGCAACAGGTGCAGTAGCACAAATGCCAGAAACACGGTGATATTGATGCGCTGCCCGCCATCATAGAAAAGCAGGCCCAGCATGGTGATGATGCCGAAAATACCGCCGACTACCGCGAACCCGGTATTGATCTGCTGCCAGCGTTGTAATTCCCGCGTTCCCGGATTGGCATTGCCGCCGGAACCGGAAAGCCGATCCATGTGAGCCAGCCATTGCCCGGCACCGGGTGTTATCCCCTGCTGCTGGCAGTCCAGCGCAAAGCGGCGGTCGCGGCGATGTAGAAAGGCTGGAGGCTGTTCCCTGTCCCGCTGGATGCGATCATCGAAATCCAGCAGCAGACGGAGGGAGTTGTTGGCCATGCAGAATCCTGGTGGATGAATCCGGTAAAGTAAGCTTTGCTGCTAGGATATAGCCAATAATGCCAATGAATCCAGCCGGAAAGCCCCATGCCTCACCACCTGATGAATCTGCGACACGTACCAGACGACGAAGCGGACGAAATTCGTGCTCTGTTCGAACAACACGAGGTGCGCTATTACGAAACGCCGCCCAGTCGCTGGGGGATCAGCATGGGTGGCTTCTGGGCTCATGACGATGACGAGGCGACCAGGGCCCGGGCATTGCTGAGACAGTATCAGGCTGAACGCCTGCAGAATCAGCGGGAGGCTTTTGAGGCCAGGCAGGAGCGGGGCGAGACCGGTTTCTGGTACCACTTCCGACAGAGGCCGGTTTCTGTACTGGCTGCTATTCTTGCTATCGCGGTTATTCTGGGGCTGACAGTCCTGCCTTTCACGGGTATTGGCTGAATCCGCAGAGCATTCAACCCCTTGGCGATCACCAGCAGGCGTTTTATGGCAGAGCTTTTTTACAAGAATAACAAGACGGGTTTGACGCGGGATTTGATTGAGGCCCTGGTTCCGATTTTCGACCAAGCCAGTGCCGGCGCGATTTCGGTTGATACAGACGGCCAGATCACCTGGATCAACCAGAGCTATGCCCAACTGTTAGGCATCGCGGATATCTCCGACGCCATCGGCCAGGATGTTCGCCGGGTTATTCCCCATACCCGCATGCCGGAAGTGATTGAAAGCGGCAAACCGCTGTTATTGGACATAATGGAACATCAGGATCAACAGTTGGTGGTGACTCGCCTGCCATTTTATGACGATAACGGGGAAGTCGTCGGCGCGGTTGCTTTTGTTCTTTACGACGACCTTCAGCCCCTGACGCCTCTGGTCTCCAAGTTTCGGCGGCTGCATCAGGATCTTGCCGCAGCCCGCAAGGCGTTGGCGAAAAAAGACCGTGGCACCCGATACGACCTGGCGGACTTTGTCGGAGCCAGTCCGGCAGCCCTGGAAGTCAAACGGCGTGCCCGCCTGGCCTCGGCACGGGATGTCTCGGTTTTATTGTTGGGGGAAACCGGTACAGGCAAGGAGGTGCTTGCTCAGGCCATCCATGCGGCCTCTGCCCGAGCGGAAAAAGCATTTGTCGGGGTTAATGTTGCGGCTGTTCCGGAAAATCTTCTGGAAGCCGAGTTTTTCGGCGTTGCGCCCGGGGCCTATACCGGTGCGGACAAGCGGGTGCGGGAAGGGAAGTTTCAGCTGGCCAATGGCGGCACTCTGTTTCTGGATGAAGTGGGCGACATGCCACTGCAGATGCAGGCAAAGCTGTTACGGGCCCTGCAGGAAGGCGAGATTGAAGCATTGGGCTCAAACCGGGTGATCAGCGTGGATGTGCGGGTGATCGCTGCAACCAGCCGGAACCTGGAAACCATGATTGCAGAAGGCAGTTTTCGCTCTGATCTGTACTATCGCCTGAATGTATTGGAAATTTGTATTCCGCCGCTGCGAGAGCGGGTAGCAGATCTCGGGGTTCTCAGTGAAGCACTGCTGGGGGAAATCTGGGACGGCCAGAACCAGCGGCGTGAAATCACCGACTCCGGAGTGGCGGCTTTGGCAAGTTACCACTGGCCGGGCAATATCCGCGAGCTGAGAAACGTACTGGAACGGGCAATGACGATGGCCGAAACCGACGACCTGCTGGATGCGGACGCGATTTTCAGAGTCTTGCCACGGGTTGCCGAGAATCAACAGGCGCCGGTTGCCATGGCGTTCACCCGGCCGCTGGCCCGGGTGGTTGCAGACGCAGAGGCAGAGGCTATTGAGCAGGCGCTGGTTGCCTGTCGGGGTAATCGGACCCGGGCTGCCCGATTGTTGGGTATTTCCCGCTCTGTGCTCTATGAAAAGCTGGCCAAAATGTCCTGAAATCCGGACAGTTGTTCGAATATCCAGACACTTATAGGTGAATTTACCTATGTGTGTCCTGTTTTTCGGACACTCAGTCCTGAGAATTGCTTACCAGACGTTTTTAACCTGATGATAATAAAGAAAAAGAGTTGACTGGCATGGGACCTGCTATTGCTGGCAATTAGTACGTCAGAACAATGTACAAAAACAAGACTGACGATCATTGTTGGATCCCCGATATCACTCCGTCCGTCTGTCCCTGCATTTTCTGGCGATACTCAGACCAGGCCTTTCATGTTGTAGGTCACAAGGTCACACACAATAACAATGCCAGGAGACATGCCAATGAAACTTCTCAAAGCCCTGACCGGTGTTGCCGGCGCGCTCGCTCTGACCACGGGTTCCGCTTTTGCAGACGATCTGCGATGGAAAATGCCAGTCGCGTTCGCCACCAACCTGCCCGGTCTCGGTTCGCCGGCTGCCTGGGTCGCGGATAACCTCACCACCGCTTCTGATGGCAGCATTCAGGTTCGCGTTTACGAGCCCGGCAAGCTTGTTCCTCCCTTTGATATCCTGCAGTCCGTTTCCGACGGTAAGGTTCAGGCCGGTTACACCTGGATCGGTTACGACCAGGGCAAAGTCCCGGCGATTCCCCTGTTTGCTGCTGTACCCTTCGGCATGAAGCCACCGGCTTACATTGGTTGGTATTACTACGGTGGCGGTCATGAAATGCTGCAGGAAACCTACGCTAACAAGGGTTTCGATGTGCATGCCCAACTGTGCGGTATTATCGGGCCTGAAACAGCGGGCTGGTATTCGAAACCCATCAAAACACTGGAAGATTACGAAGGCCTGAAGATTCGCTTCGCTGGTCTGGGTGGCAAGGTTCTGGAGAAACTGGGGGCTTCCGTCACCATGATGCCCGGTGGTGAGCTTTACCAGGCGCTGGAGAAAGGCACCATTGATGCAACCGAATTCTCCATGCCTGCGATCGACCAGATCCTCGGCTTCAACCAGGTGGTGAAGTACAACCTGTTCCCGGGCTGGCACCAGCAGTTCACGGCCCAGTACATGCTGATCAACAAGGACGAGTGGAACCGAACCACCGAAGCGCAGAAGGCGCTGGTTGAGGCTTCATGCACCGCTGCTACCACCCGTGGCCTGGCCGAAGGCGAGTACAAGAACGGCAAGGTGCTTGCTGAATTCCAGGACAAGGGGGTTCAGGCTGACCAGATTCCCCGCGATGTCCTTAAAGAGCTGAAGGCGGTCACTCAGGAAGTGCTGGAAGAAGAAGCGTCCAAGGATGCCGACTTCAAGCGTGTTTACGAAAGCCAGCAGGAGTTTATGGAAACGTACAAGATATGGGATACACGCGCCTATGTTCCGGCTGATCTGTAAAGTCGGGGCTGACCTTGAACACCGGAAGTAATTCCGGTGTTCTGTGATCAAGACTGGATGGCCCTTCGGGGCCATCCTTGTTTCACGACAGGCTTTCTGAACGAGGAACTGTTGTATGGCCGTGTCTGGAAAAGACTCACCGCGGGATGTGCGGGCCTCGGTGTCCGACGCCGGTAAATTTATTCATCACCACACGGAGTTTCCAACAACCTGGCTCAGTCAGGGTGTGGACCGGGTGGTTTCTGCGATTGGCAAGAGTGCTTCCTGGCTTTGGGTTGTGGTTACTGGTGTGATCATTTACGCAGTGGTTGGCCGCTATGCTTTTGGTGCTGGCTCTGTGATGCTGGAAGAAGTCCAGTGGCACCTGGCCGGCGCAGGCTGGTTATTGGGGCTGGGCTACACGCTGGTGAGCGACGATCATGTACGGGTGGATGTGCTCCACGAACGTCTGTCCCTGAAAGGCCAGGCCTGGGTTGAACTGTTCGGCCTGGTGTTCCTGTTGTTGCCGTTTCTCGGCCTGGCGGTCTACGAAATGATTCCCTACGCCTACAGCTCCTGGCAACAGGGCGAAACCAGTGCGGCACCCGCCGGACTTTCGCACCGCTGGGTGCTCAAGGCCGTTCTGGCACTGTCGTTTGTTCTACTGATTCTGGCTGCGTTGTCGCGCCTGCTGAAAGTAACGGCACTGCTTTTCGGTTTTCCGAAGCCAATCCGCGTCGAATCCCCGAATAACAAGAAAAAGGATGCGTCCTGATGGAGCTTGAAACCCTTTTTGTAATCGGCATGTTCCTCACGTTCGGGGCGTTGTTGATGACCGGTTTTCCGGTGGCCTGGGTGCTGGGTGGTACTGCGGTTATCTGGACGGTAATCGGTGTGGTGGCTGTTGAAAATTTTGGTGCCAATCTCTGGTTTGACTACCCCTCCTCCATGGGGCTTGTGCCCGAGCGAATATGGAAGGTTGTAAACAGCGAAACCCTTGTGGCTCTGCCCATGTTTATTTTTATGGGCATCATGCTTGATCAGTCGGGTGTCGCCGAGCGGCTGATGAATGCGATGGTGAAACTGTTTGGTGCCGTTCGCGGGGGCTATGCCGTAACGGTCATTGTCATTGGCGTGTTGTTGGCAGCCACCACCGGCATCATCGGGGCTTCCGTGGTGCTTCTGGGTATGCTCTCCCTGCCTGTGATGATGGCAAACAAATATGACAAGGGATTTGCCGTAGGCACTGCCTGCGCGACAGGCACCCTGGGGATCCTGATCCCGCCATCCATCATGCTGGTGCTTATGGCAGACCGCCTGGCGGTGCCAGAGGCTTCTGTCGGCGATCTGTTTATGGGGGCGTTCTTCCCCGGTTTGATGCTGGGTGCGATGTACGTGGCCTATGCCATTATTCGTCCCCTGTTGCAGCCTCACATTGCGCCGGTGCCTGAAGGTACAGAGAAAGTATCCTGGATTATTGTCTGGGAGGTGGCCAAGGCAGTGGTGCCCACGGCTGCGCTGATTCTTGGCGTACTTGGTTCTATCTTTGCGGGTATCGCCACGCCCACGGAGGCTTCCGGCGTCGGTGCCCTGGGCGCCCTGCTTCTGGCCCTGATGGCCAGGCGCCTGAATCTGAAAGTGCTCAACTCGTCATTGCAACAGACTACCCGTACGTCTGCTTTCATCTTTGCGATTTTCCTGGGTGCGACGGCATTCTCGGTGGTGCTCCGAGGCCTGGGTGGCGACCGGGTCATCGAAGATGCGCTGTTGGGACTGCCATTCGGCCCCTATGGCGTGGTGCTGACCATTCTGTTCGCGGTGTTCCTGCTCGGCTTCTTCCTGGACTGGGTCGAGATTACCCTGATCATCCTGCCGCTGGTGGCGCCGGTGGTTCAGACACTGGGTTTTGACCTGGTGTGGTTCACCATCCTCTTTGCCATGTGCCTGCAGACGTCGTTCCTGACACCACCGGTAGGCTTTGCCCTGTTCTACATCAAAGGTGTGGCACCGCCGGAAATCAACGTAACGGACATCTACAAGGGTGTTATACCGTTCATCATCATTCAGCTGGTGGGACTGGCGATCGTATTCCTGGTGCCCGAGATTGCCACCTGGCTGCCGGGCGTTGCTTACAATTAAGGAGATCATGAAATGCGTCTAGAAAACCAAGTCGCCCTGATTACCGGGGCGGGACGTGGCATCGGCCGGGCTATTGCCGAACAGTATGGCCGTGAGGGTGCGCGGGTTGCCGTGGCTGACCTCACCCTTGAGAGTGCCCGGGAGGCTGTTGATGCCATAGAACGGGCCGGTGGCACTGCCATGGCCCTGGAAATGGATGTCACCAACGAGCACGCCGTTGACCGCGGGTTTGCCGCTATCATGGAAAAGTGGGGCGAGCTTGATATTGCGCTTGCCAATGCCGGAGTGCAGCACATTGATCCGGTGCACAAGCTCAGCTTTGCTGACTGGAGCAAAGTGATGAGTGTCCATCTGGACGGTGCATTTCTGGTCACCCGGGCTGCCCTGAAGCAGATGTATGCCAGTGGCGGCGGCACCATGCTCTACATGGGGTCGGTCCACTCTCTGGAAGCCTCTCCGCTGAAGGCGCCTTATGTGGCAGCGAAACATGGCATGCTGGGGTTGTGCCGGGCAGTGGCGAAAGAAGGCGCGGAGCATGGGGTGCGCAGCAATATCATTTGCCCCGGTTTTGTCCGAACACCGCTGGTGGACAAGCAGATTCCTGAACAGGCCAAAGAACTGGGTATTTCCGAAGAGGAGGTGATCAGCAAGGTGATGCTGAAGAACACTGTCGATGGCCAATTCACGACCCTGGAAGACGTTGCTGAACTTGCGGTGCATCTGGCGGCTTTTCCCTCGGCGGCATTGACCGGACAATCCATTGTGGTCAGTCACGGCTGGCACATGCAGTAATTCCACGGAGAGACGGATGCACAATACCGAACAATCCCCCGTAGTCTGGACGCCTTCGGAGCACACCATTGCGCATTCGCGCATGGGGCTTTTCAGGGCCTGGCTGGAACAGCAGGGTTTTGGTCCCTTTGCCGATTACCATGCCCTGCATCAATGGTCGATCAACGAGCTGGACACCTTCTGGCAGAAGGTCTGGAATTACTGTGGGCTGGTCTGTGATACCCCCGAGGACAAGATACTGGGCAAGCGCGACATGCCGGGCGCCGAATGGTTTCCGGGCATGCGGCTGAACTTCGCAGCGAATCTCCTGCGCTTGGCGGAAGGCGACCATGCCGATAAAGAGGCTGTCGTGGCCTACTGCGAAACCCGCCCGCTACTGCGCAAAACCTACGCCGAACTGAAAGCCGACACAGGCGCTCTGGAAGCCTTCCTGCGCAGCAAAGGTATTGAGCCGGGTGACCGGGTGGCCGGTGTGGTTACCAACGGCTACGAAGCATTGGTCGGTATGTTGGCGGCCACCAGTATGGGCGCTGTCTGGAGCTCGGCTTCACCGGATTTCGGCATCGGCGCCATCAATGACCGCTTCGGCCAGATTGAGCCGACTGCGCTGATTGTGGTGAACGGCTACGGTTATGGCGGCAAGATACTTGCCCGGCAGGAAGATTTTGCCGAATTGGTTGCCGGTCTGCCGTCACTGAAAACCGTGGTCAGCATACAGCAACTGCCAGACCAGGCCCCGATTACCGGCAACCGCGTCACCACCTGGGATGAAGCGCTGCGTTTCGGCAAGGGGCAGCCCCCGTCTTTTACGCCGGTAGAGCCGGACCATCCGGTGTATATCCTGTATTCGTCCGGCACTACCGGCAAACCCAAGTGCATTGTTCATGGCACCGCCGGACTGCTGGTCAATCACGCCAAGGAACTGATGTTGCACGGGGATGTCGGCCCGGAAGATCGCTTCCTGTACTTCACCACCTGTGGCTGGATGATGTGGAACTGGCAGGCCTCGGCCTTGATGACCGGCGCTGCCGTGATCACGGTGGATGGTTCGCCCGGCTATCCGGACCTGAATTTCCTGTGGGAAACCGTGGCCGCAGAGAAAGTCACTCACTTCGGGACTAGTGCCCGCTTCATTGCCGGTTGCCGAAAGGCGGAACTCGTGCCCGCAAAAACCCTGGATCAGGGGCATTTGCGCGTCATCTTCTCCACCGGCTCCCCACTCTTGCCGGAAGACTACGACTGGGTCTACAGCGACGGCGCTCCCGATGTGCTGCTGGGTTCCATTGCCGGTGGCACGGACATCTGCGGTTGTTTCGTGGGCTCAACACCGTTGCTGCCCGTACGTCGTGGCGAAATCCAGTGCCGTTTCCTGGGCGTTGACGCGGTTGCCTACGACGAAGATGGCCAGCCTGTGGAAGAAGGTCGCGGCGAACTGGTCTGCCGTCAGCCATTGCCCTCCATGCCGGTGCGCTTCTGGAATGACCCGGATGGCGAACGCTATCACGACGCTTACTTCAGCACTTTCCCGGGGGTCTGGGCCCATGGTGACTTTATCGAATTTACGGAACACGGCGGCGCCATCATTCACGGCCGTTCGGATGCCACCCTGAACCCTGGAGGTGTGAGAATCGGGACCGCCGAAATCTACCGCCAGGTAGAAACCATTCCTGAAGTCAGAGACAGCCTGGTCGTTGGTCGCCAGATAGAAGGCGATGTCGAAATCGTACTGCTGGTGGTGCCTGCCGATGGCCAGAAACTGACAGAAGAACTGGAAAAACAGCTCAGAACCCGGATCCGCGAAGGCGCCAGCCCCCGGCATGTTCCCAGGTACATTATTGAGGTTTCGGATATCCCTTACACCCGTAGCGGGAAAAAAGTGGAGCTTGCCGTTGCACGTCTGATCAATGGCTCAACCAGGGCTGACAACCGCGATGCTCTGGCCAACCCTGAAGCTCTCGACCAGATTCGTGAGTGCCTGACGGCTGCCGGATTGTTGCCGTAGAGGGCGGTTTTGTCGACAATTCATAAACAGAAAACGCCCGAAAACAGGCCTCGGCGTGTTCCAGTAAGCTCATTTCATGCTGTGGAGCACGCCAAAATTCGGCATCAAGCTAAATGTAAGAAAGTTTCGTAAATTCCCCTGCTTTAATCGTCCTGTAACCGACGATCAGCCACTTTTAGTCCGTTCTTATACTAAGATCGTAATCAAAATGTACGAAAAAATGCTATCTTAGTAGGCCTATCAAAAGTTCTTGAATCAGTCATGGCAAAGGCCGCAGCGCCCAAAAGGCGGATGGCCTGGCGATGACCGTCCCGAATCCACCCATTAGCCTGAGGACGAAAATGACCACTTCCAAAACCAAAATTGTTTACACTCTGACCGACGAGGCCCCCGCCCTCGCGACCCGCTCCTTGCTTCCGATTCTGGAAACGTTCGCCAAGCCAGCCGGCATCGACTTTGAAACCAGCGATATTTCCCTGGCAGCGCGTATTCTGGCCACTTTCCCTGACTACCTGGACGAAAACCAGCGGGTTCCGGACGCTCTGGCACAACTGGGTGAGTTCACCAAAGATCCGAACGCCAACATCATCAAGCTGCCGAACATCAGTGCTTCCGTGCCGCAGCTCAATGCAGCCATCAAAGAGCTGAAGGCGCAGGGCTACAAGCTGCCCGAGTACAAAGAAGAGCCGGCCACTGACGAAGAGAAAGAAGTCAAAGCCCGCTACGGCAAAGTGCTGGGCAGTGCGGTAAACCCGGTTCTGCGTGAAGGCAACTCTGACCGTCGCGCCCCGGCCGCTGTTAAAGCCTTTGCCCGCAAGCACCCGCACTCCATGGGTGAGTGGAGCAAAGACTCCAAAACTCACGTTGCCCACATGCAAAGCGGTGATTTCTACTCGGCCGAGCAGTCCGTCACTCTGGACAAGGCCACCACCGCACGGATCGTGTTCGAAAACGCCAAGGGCGAGCAGACGGTTCTGAAGTCCGAGCTGCCGCTGATGGAAGCTGAAGTGCTGGACAGCACCTTCATGAGCAAAAAAGCCCTGCTCCAGTTCTTCGATGAGCAGATCGAAGACTGCAAGAAGAACGACATCATGTTTTCCCTGCACCTGAAGGCCACCATGATGAAGGTCTCCGACCCGGTGATCTTCGGCTACGCGGTGAAGAGCTTCTATAAAGAGCTGTTCGAGAAGTACGGCGACCTGTTCGAGGAAATCGGTGTGACCGTCAACAACGGCGTGTCGTCCATCGAAGAGAAGATCCAGCAGCTGCCGGAAGACAAGCAGAACGAAATCAAGCAGGATCTGGCGCAGATCTACAAGGACCGCCCGGAAATTGCCATGGTCGATTCCGACAACGGCATCACCAACCTGCACGTGCCCAGCGATGTGATTGTCGACGCCTCCATGCCGGCGATGATCCGCAGCTCCGGCAAGATGTGGGACAGCGAAGGCGGCATGCGTGACACCAAGGCCGTCCTGCCGGACACTTCCTATGCCACCATCTATCAGGAAACCATCGACTTCTGTAAGAAGCACGGTGCGTTTGATCCGACCACCATGGGTACCGTTCCCAACGTGGGATTGATGGCCCAGAAGGCTGAAGAGTACGGTTCTCACGACAAAACGTTCGTGATGAAAGAAGACGGTATCGTTCGTGTTATCGCTGACGATAAGGTGCTTATGGAGCACAAGGTCGAGGAAGGCGATATCTGGCGCGCCTGCCAGACCAAAGACATCCCGATCCGTGACTGGGTCAAGCTGGCGGTCAATCGTGCACGCTCCAGCGGCATGCCGGCCATCTTCTGGCTGGACAGCAAACGTGCCCACGATGCTGAGCTGATCAAAAAGGTTGAAGCCTACCTGAAAGAGCACGACACCGACGGCCTGGACATCCAGATCATGGCGCCGGTTGAAGCCATCAACTACACCATGGAGCGCATGATCCGCGGTGAAGACACCATCTCGGTGACCGGCAACGTACTGCGTGACTACCTGACGGACCTGTTCCCGATCCTGGAGCTGGGCACCAGTGCCAAGATGCTGTCCATTGTACCGCTGCTCAACGGTGGTGGTCTTTACGAGACTGGCGCTGGCGGCTCCGCGCCCAAGCACGTGCAGCAGTTGCTGAAAGAAAACCACCTGCGCTGGGATTCGCTGGGCGAGTTCCTGGCCGTTGCGGTGTCTCTGGAAGAGCTGGGGGAGAAGCACGACAACGCACGTGCACGTCTGCTGGGCAAAACTCTGGACACGGCGGTTGGTCAGTTGCTGGAAAACAATGAATCGCCGTCCCGCAAGGCCGGTGAGCTGGATAACCGTGGTTCACACTTCCATCTGGCCTGTCACTGGGCGGCCGCGCTGGCCGAGCAGGACGACGATCAGGATCTGAAAGCGTTTGCCGCGAAATTCGCTGAAAAACTGGAAGCCGACAAGGACAAGATCCTGGAAGAGCTGATTGTGATTCAGGGTAAACCGGCTGATATCGGTGGCTACTACTACGCCGACACTGACAAAGTGTGTGCGGTTATGCAGCCAAGCGAGACTCTGAACAAGATTCTCGCCGAGTTTGCCGCCGCCGCTGAGTAAGCGTTGTTGGTAATCGATGGATAAGCGCCCGGTGGCCTGGCCACTGAGCGTGATGCCCGAAAACCCGGAGTGCCATTGCGGACTCCGGGTTTTTTATTGCCCGCTGGATCTCAGTCCTCGTCGGGATCCTGCTCGTAGCCTTTGCCGGTTTCACCGGCTTTTTGCAGCTGCACGAGGGTCAGTGTCGGGCCGATCAGTTCAAACACGACCGTGGCTCCGATCACCAGCGGCAGGATGTAACCAAGCTCCGGCAGGCGCTCTGTGGCCACCAGTGCCAGGCCCAGCGCTACACCTGCCTGGGGCATCAGGCAGGCACCGATACGATCGCGCGTTTCCGGCGTTGAGCCGGCGATATAACCCCCCAGATAGCCGCCGGCAATGCGACCCAGAATGCGCGCGGCAATATAGGCGACCCCAAGCGCGCCCAGGGCCGGCAGTGCCGCCCAGTGCATCTGGTAGCCCGCCATAAAGAAGAACAGCGCAAGGAACGGCTCGGAGATGCCCTCAATGGAACGAAAAGGCCGAACATGGTGGCGAGCCTGGTTGGCTACCACAATGCCCAGAGTCATACAGGTGAGCAGGTAGGAGAATCCCAACCAGCTGGCCAGTCCCGCCGCCACAAACACGAAGCCGGCGGCTTCCAGTAACATGGGTTCGCCCGGGCGAATACGGCCGGTCAGCCACGCCATGGGTAACCCCAGGATTATCCCGAGAATTACCGAGCCACCCACTTCCGTCACACCATGCAGCATGGCGCCGGGGCCCTCGAAATCGCCATTGCCGAGCAGCAGGCCGGCTGCGACCAGCAGGACACTGAACAGCATGGCGCCCCAGGCATCATCAATCGCCACTACCTGAAATACCAGGCGGGTGAGAGGGCCATTGGCTCCGGCTTCGCGCATGACATCCAGTGTCGCTGCCGGGGCCGTAGCGGTGGAAATGCCGCCGAGTAGCAGGGCTGCCGGGAGATTTCCGGTGACTGCCCAGATAGTCAGAATCACCATTGTCGCTGTAACGAAGGTAACCGCAAGGCTGACGATCAGCGCTTCCTTGCCCTCCTTCAGTCCCTTGGCGGACATTCGTTCACCCAACAGGAAACCGACCATGGCCAGGGTTAACTGGGTGATCAGGCTGAAGCTGTCGTTTGCGTCTTCCGGAAGCAGGTCCAGTAGCTCAGGACCGGCCAGCGCTCCGACCAGCAACAGCAATGTAACTCGTGGTAAATGAACGATTTTGCCCAGGGCATGAGCGCTGAGTGCCAATAGCAGGGTGGCACCGATGAGGATCAGGTCATTGGCATGATCCACAGTTTTACTCCCGAGGTTGGATCCTGAAAGGTAGGGTCAATAAAAAGTGTGGCCAACGGTAACATGTTCTGGCCGGGAAAAGGCTCGACTCATCGTTCCAGAATAGCTACCTTCTTCAGTAGTAACCTGTAATTTAGTCGAATGGAAGAAACCATGGAGTCAAACCGGCCCGACGAAGTCAGGCTGAATCACCTGGGCAAATTCAGTAGCCCCCTGGTCAGAGCTCTTTGGGCAGTACTGGTTTACCTTGTGATCGGGCTGCTCTGGATAACCTTTTCTGATCGCCTGGCAGAGCTCTGGTTTCCTGATCCTGGCGCGCTCTCACAAGTACAGACCTGGAAAGGGTTTCTGTTTGTGATGGTGACCGGTACGGCGCTGTTTCTGGTGTTGTACCGGCAACTGACCAAAGACCGGGCCCTTTTGAGCCTACAGTACAGTCAACGCCAGGCACTGCGCCAGCGGGAGCGTCAGTTGACGGTGCTGATGGACAACTTGCCGGGAATGGCTTACCGGTGCCTGTACGACCCGTACTGGACGATGTTGTTTGTCTCCGGTGGTTGCGCACGCCTGACCGGGTATCAGCCTGAGGAGCTGATCAACAACAAAGTGGTTTCTTTTGGCGATCTGATGGACCGTGACGACGCTGAACGAGTGGCGAACGAGGTTGCTGAGGCAGTTCAACAGGGCGAGGCTTTTTCTGTTGAGTACGCCGTGACCCGAAAGGATGGCCGGGAAATCTGTGTCTGGGAGCGCGGGTGCATGGTGGAGGCGGCCGACGGCAGAATCCTGCTGGAAGGCATTATGCTGGATATCTCCGACCGCAAGGCCCTGGAAATTGAACTGGAACAGCTGGCGACTACTGATCCGCTGACCGGGTTACTGAACCGCCCGGAGTTCGGCAGAATTCTGGAGGAAGAGCTCGAACGAAGCGAACGCTACCACCGGTCCATGGCGTTGTTGTGGATCGATTTCGATCATTTCAAGGAAGTGAATGACAGTTGGGGGCATGCCGCTGGCGACAAGGTGCTGTGCTCGGTCACGCGCCGGCTCGAAGAGAGCGTGCGGAGTGTTGATTCGGTGGCGCGGTTTGGCGGTGAAGAGATGGTAATCGTTCTGCCTGAGCTGGGCGTGGCAGAAGCACTTGAGACCGCGGAACGTTTGCGCAAGCGGGTTCGCGAGCAGCCAGTCATGCTGGATTCCGGGCACGACGTGCCGGTTACCATCAGTGTCGGTGTTGCGGTGTATCCGGACCATGGCCATACAGCCGCCGAGCTGTGTGCGGCGGCTGACCGGGCAATGTATCGGGCCAAAACTCAGGGGCGGGATTGTGTTGCCATGCCAGAGGATGCCGAACCGGTATCCTGACCGGTCCGGCATGACTACCCGTCAGGCGACCTGGCGGGCAATCCACGAATTGTAGCGGTTAGCCAGTGCCCGCACATAGCGAGCCTCAGCGCCCCCGAGGTTGCTCAGCACTCCGTTGAAGATCCAGCCCCGTTCATATACGCCCAGCACCCGCGGCTCGTCATCCAGATTGACGCGTTGATTCAGTTTCTTGCAAATCGCATCCAGCAGCGGCAGCTTTTCCGGGCGTTTGATGGGCGCCTGGCGATTGGTCATCGGCTGATTGGCAGCACGTGATGTCGGATGTCTTTTCATGATGTTCTCCTTGTCGTTTTGCGGCTGCAAAAACAGAAAACCCCGGAGCCTCAGGCAACCGGGGTCTGGCGGAGAAGCTGCCCCGGAACCTGCAACGGCTCCCGGGACTTACCGAAAGCCGTCAGATGTCTTTCACCATGGCGCGCACAGACTGTCCTTTATGACAATCAGTGGCGGAGTAAACGGTATGTGCGGTCATCGTTCGGTTCATAACGGCTCTTGGAATTGGTTTCAATTGCCAGTGTATAGGCAATAGCCCGGTTTGCAATAGCCCCGGCTATTCGGCAAACCCGTACAGACCGGGCGGGGAGCAAGGGCGATAATTTTCGGCGTCACGTGTTTTACGTTGTGCAATCTGCGGTACCTGCGGGTGCCAGCTGGATCTCTCCTTTCGACGCAGCCTTATGGCTGCGTTTTTTTGTTATTGCACCGCAGTTTCGTCGGGGCAAATTACCCGCTGCCAGGTTTTATGCAGAATAAGCGCATCGTTGGCGGCCCTGTGTACCGGTAAACCCAAGTCGGCGATAACTTTCTGGCGTGTGCCTGACCATCGGCGAACCTGTGTCGGGTCAAGCAATGCAGAGATGGATTCCAGGTGAAAGACCGGGGTTTCTCCGGCGGCGCGGAAAAGCCGGTGTAGCCAGAAGCTGTCAAATGTCCAGGCGTCGCAGAAAATCTGCTCTGGCAACAGCGCATTAAGTTGGCGGGCAACATCTCCGGCGGGTACGCCTTCACGTTCCAGCCTTTCCCGGGAGATGCCATGGATATTTTCGGCGCTTTCTGACCAGTCCTTCCAGAGGACGTGCGGGGAAATCAGCCAGCTGTGCAGCGAACCATCAGGCAGACACACGCCGACCTCGATCGGATAGCTCTCGATCAGGTTCAGGCTGGAAGCTTCAAAATCAATGAATGCAGGGCTGATGTCAGATGTCATTACGCGCCAATGCTGGTTATGTCTTGGTTTTGATTCGAGTTTACCCCTGATCTTTCCGGGACGCGAACCCAAGTGGTTGTTGCACTGTTACAATATGCCCATTATCGGTAACAGCCTGATGACAAATTCCCTTTAATTCTGGTGATTCCCGCATGACTGACACTGTTGTCGTTATCTATTCCGGAGGCATGGATTCCTTTACCCTGCTTCACCTCGCCCGTGCCCGGGGCCTCAAGGTTCATGCCCTGTCGTTCAACTACGGCCAGCGCCACGTTCGCGAGCTGGAAGCGGCCAGTGCGGTTTGTCAGGCGGAAGCGATTCCCCACAAGGTGATTGATATCCGGGCCATGAGTCAGGTGATGTCGGGCTCGTCGCTGACCTCCGATATCGAGGTGCCGGAAGGCCATTACGAGGAAGACAGCATGAAATCGACGGTGGTGCCCAACCGCAACATGATTCTGCTGTCCCTCGCCACCGGTTATGCCGTCACGGTAGAGGCGCAGGCGGTCTGGTACGGGGCTCATGGTGGCGACCACGCCATTTATCCGGACTGCCGGCCAGAATTTGTTGAAAAGATGGATGCTGTTTGCCGGGTGGCCAATTATGAACCGGTCGGTGTCGAAGCGCCTTTCATGGCGATGGACAAGGGCGAGATTCTCGGCGAGGGCCTGAAGCTTGGCCTCGATTACAGTCAGACCTGGACCTGCTACAACGGCCGGGAAAAAGCCTGTGGTCGTTGCGGCTCCTGTGTGGAGCGGTTGGAGGCGTTTGCGGCCCATGGCATCAAAGACCCTCTAAGTTACGAGGCTGAAGCCTGATGTACCGGGTCAAGGAGGCTTTTTATACCCTGCAGGGCGAAGGTGCGCAGGCCGGTCGTGCCGCCGTGTTTTGCCGTTTCAGCAAGTGCAACCTGTGGACGGGCCGCGAGAAGGACCGGGCGAGCGCGGTGTGTACCTTCTGCGACACGGACTTTGTCGGGACCGACGGCCAGAACGGTGGGCAATTTGAGACTGCTGAAGACCTGGCCGCCCATATTCAGGGGCTTTGGCCGGACGCCCCGGGGCATCCCTACGTGGTGTGCACGGGGGGGGAGCCGCTGTTACAGCTGGATGAGCCGTTAATAGATGCTTTCCATGCGGCCGGGTTCGAGGTTGGCGTGGAGACCAATGGCACATTACCTGCGCCGAAAGGGATCGACTGGCTGTGTGTCAGCCCGAAAGCCGATGCAGGCGTGGTCATTACGGAATGCGATGAACTGAAACTGGTGTACCCGCAAGCGCTGGCACTCCCCGAGCGTTTTGAGCATATCCGCGCCCTGCATTATTTTCTCTCTCCCATGGCTTCCCCGTCAGCGCCTGATGGCGAATCCACAGACCCGGTGCGCCAGAGCAATACCGCTAAAGCGACGGCATACTGCCTGGCCCATCCCCGTTGGCGCCTGACTCTTCAGATGCACAAGATTATCGGCATTGATTGAAGGTATTACTCGATCAGACGGATGTCGGTAATCACCGGATTGTGATCGGATACGCGCCAGGGCGTGTTGTTACCGGACATCTGTTGATACGACAATGCCCGGGGTTCGTCGGCATTGATGTTCCAGGCCCTGGCTTTCGCAACTTGAGGAAGAAGAGCTTCGGAGGCCAGCAGATAATCCAGAGATCCCTTCTCGCCTTTGAAACGATAGCTGTGCTGCTGACACGCTTCGGGAGTGCAGGGGTGGAAGTGGTGCACAAGGCTGCGGTAGCCGGCAGCTTCGAAGCGACGCAAAGGTTCTTCACGGGCGTAGCTGTTCAGGTCGCCGGCAATCAGCGTGCCCGCCAGGTTGTTGTCTTTGGGGAACGCTGAAACCCAGTCAAGGATGGTTTCGGCTTCCCGGGTGCGGCGCTGGTTGAAGCAGCCCTGGCCGTCATTCTGATCGGCATTGGCCACGCCGGCATTCCGGCAGGATTTCGACTTCAGGTGCGGTGCCACCACTCTTAAGGCCTGACTTTCCTCGTCCTGCGCCATGCGAAACAACTGCGCCACGGGCGGCCTGCTCTGGCGGGCAAAGGTACCGGACTGGAGCCGGTGCGCGCTGCCAACGGCAATGACACGGTCGGACCGGTACAGTAACGCACTCCGGATAGCGTCGCTGCCATCCTCTCCGGGGGTGGCAGAAAAGTGCCAGTGCTGGCCCAGCGTCCGGGCCAGGTCTGCGATGGCGCTATGCTCGCCATAACCATCGTTCTCCAGTTCCGAGACCGCCAGAATGTCAGGGGCGGCCTGTTTTATTGTGGTGGCAAGCCGTTGGCTCTGAATCCGGAATTGCTCCGCGCTTTGTGCGCCTCTGTCCGTGGGAAATCCGCCGCCCCGGCCATTGCCGTTGAAAAAGTTCTGTAAGTTCAGCGCCATGACCCGCACGGTTTTGTCGGCAGGTGGTGCAGGTGCGGAAGGGCGCGGATTGGTTGTGTTGAATTGCGGTGTGCCAATGGGCTGAAGGCGCCATTGCCCGAACCGGTAGTCCAGAATGCCGGTCAACTCGCTGACGGTGTCACCGGCCCGCACGCTGTTGCTTCGGGAAAGCCCGCCCGGAGGCCAGGGAACCGGCTTGGGGTTGCGGGTGCCAGAGCCATCGTCCAGCGTTACCCGTTGTTGCCGGTTGCGTATGCCGCGGGCGAAAGCCTCTGGCCCGGGTGCAAGGTATTCGGTGGCAGTGATCTGGTCGCCGGCTGCAAGGGTCACCTCGCCGTACACGGCAAGATTGTAATGCTCAACCACGGTCAGGGGCCCGACGAATCGCACCCGCATGTTTTCCAGGGATTCCGGGTTCTGTGGCCAGGGTAAAGTCAGTTCGATCGGCTCAGGCATCCTGCCTTTGCCACAGACCTGAATGTTGTCGACCGAGGCCATCTCGGTCAGGCCGTGATATTCCTTGATCGTGCCGGTGACCCGCAGACGCTGGCCGGGTTCGCCGGTGTTCTTGCGGGTATAGATAAACAGGGCTTCGGAGGTTGCGGGGTTGTTGTCGGTTTCAGCATCCGCCTGCTGTAGATAAAAACCATCGAAACCGCCGGGATAGCGGGCATCCCGTGTCAGGATGCCTTCAACGGCCAGAGTATCACCCGCCCGGGGGGATTGCGGCCCGCTGCCCTGAATGGTGTGTATGGGCGTTGCCGCTTCGCCACAGGCTGCCGATGCCGGCAAAGGGGCGAAGGCGCCAGGCAAAAAGGTGGCGAGCGAAAGGACAAGAGTCCGGGTAAAGTCAGTCACCCTCGTATTTTAGCAGAGACCGCCCACCGCTTTGAGCGCCCTTTCCCGCTGACTGCCGAAACCGAGTTGGTCAGGATTGGCAAGCTCCACTTGCTGGATCAACGGATCAGGATGGGCGTTGTCCAGACTGATGCCCAGTTGCAGCAGCACATAAGGAGCCAGTGCAGCTCGGGACTCAACCTGAAGAACACCTTTGTTCATGCCGAAATCACCGGCGATGATCCGTTGCTGGGCTTCACTCAGGCGCTGGTCCGGCATGATGTCCAGGGTAACCCGGCGCTGCCAGTCTTCGTCCTGTTCTGCGGTACGTTTTGCTTTTTGCCGAAGCACTTCCGGCGCAGTGTGGAAACGGGTCAGGGCAAAATCCCGGAATTCCCGGTTGGCATTGCACCAGGCACGAACGTGCCAGTTATTACCGGTGCAAACCAGGGAATGGGGTTCCAGAATACTTTCGGCCGCTTCTGGTCGACTGAGAGAAACGTACCGGGCTTTCAACTGACGGTGGTGGCGCGTAGCGGATACCACGGCCCGCATGGTTGCCGGATGAATCCGGCGAACGGGACCGGAGACCACTGTGTTGCCGGGTAGTTCCAGTTGCAGATCAGAGAACGTATCGCTGAGCTGATGCTGGTGGGCCAACAGGTCGTAATATTCGCTGACCTCCCCTTGTGTCACCACCGGGCTGAAGTCAGGCGCGGGCACATAGCCTTTGAGATGCCTGTCGTAAATCAGGTTGCCGGGTGCCAGCTCCCTCAGATAGGTGTTGATGTCCTTCGACGCCTGCTGGCGTCCGATGCCAAAACTGTGGCAAATGTGGTTGGTGGTCAACCGGCCTTCCCACAGGGCAATGATTTCAATGAGTTGATAACGAAGAAGTAGGTCCCAGCGAATGGGCCAGTCCGTTTTTTTCATGGCCAGGCGCTCATGTCTGGTGGATGGCATACCGGTATGGTAACTCTTGGTATGAATCGGGTCTGTTACGTCCCATTAATGTAAAACAATGTGAAATGTTACGCCATGAACCATTTGGCATTTCGGCAAATCCGTAGTAGCAGGCTACCGGTTTGCCTGCTTAAATGCGTATCGCAGTTGAACAAGCTGCGGACCCCACTCATTCTCTTTCCCAGCATTACTGTCCGGAGCTATCGATGACCCGAATGGTCGCGTCCCTGTCTGCCCTGCTCCTGAGCATTGTGCTGCTGGTCAGTGGCAATGCTTTTCTGACCACGCTGCTGGGTATCCGCCTGAGTATCGAAGAAATCTCTCCGGACGTCATCGGCTGGGTGCTGGTGTGTTACTCCATTGGTTTCGTGCTGGGCACCCTCTATGTCCAGAGAATCATCGGCCGGGTGGGCCACATCCGGGCCTTTGCAGCCTTCGCGGCCATGGCTGCGGTGGTTGCTCTGATGTATCCAATGGCGGTTTCCGCCATTTTCTGGGCGGTGCTTCGGGTATTGTCCGGTTTCTGTATTGCCGGGGTACTGGTGGTGATCGAAAGCTGGTTTTCCAGCCGTGCCACCAACACCAACCGTGGATCACTGTTTGCGGTTTATCAGGTTGTGTTTTACCTGTCGGCGGCTGGCGGCCAGCTGCTTGTCAATGTGGGTGACCCGGCCAATTTCCTGCCTTTCTCTCTGGCGGCGATTCTGCTGGCGGTCGCACTTATTCCGCTGGCGCTGACTCTTATGGAGGCGCCGGTTATCGAACAGGTTCACCGTATGTCAGTGTTCAAGCTGGCCCGTGAATCCTTCTCCGGTGTGGCCGGGGCGCTGATCAGTGGCGTGATGATCGGTGGTTTTTATGCTCTGGGACCGGTTTACGCGACCCTGGTGGGGCTGGATGTAGCGAAGACATCTACCTTTATGGCCAGCGCCATTGTGGCGGCCATGCTGCTCGCCTGGCCCCTGGGCCAGGTTTGTGACCGGTTCGACCGCCGCCGGGTGATGTTCTGGGTGTCGCTGGCTGCGGCCTCTGCTGCCGTGGGTGTAGCGGTGCTGGGCGCTGAAAAGCTGGTGGTTCTGACTGTGCTGGTCGGTTTGTTTACCGGCCTGTCGGCCACGTTGTATCCCATCGCTGTGGCGATCACCAACGACCGGTTGGACAGCAGCGGGATTGTTGCCGCCAGCGCCACGCTGTTGCTCAGTTACGGTATTGGCAGCGTGATTGGTCCGATTGCCATGGCTGAGTTGATCAACCTGCTTGGTCCGTCCGGGCTGTTTTATGGCAACGCCGGCTTCCTGCTGTTACTGGCAGTGGTAACCAGCTATCGGATTACCCATACCGAAGATGTTCCGGTGGCAGACCAGGAGCACTTTGTGGCCGCGATGCCGGAAACCTCTCCCGTGCTTACCGAAATGGATCCCCGGAACGAGGAATTTCATGAATCCCGGGAAGCCGAACAAAGCCGGGAAGAACAGGAGCACCGACACGCCGGCTGATATGGACTACATTTTCGGTAATTATCTTTCCGGTTCCACATCTGTCCTTTTTGAACCGGTTAGCATACTATTGGTGAAATAGAATAAAGGTATCTTTTTTATCGGATTCCATAATGGTGCAGGCTGTCTGCCATCCGATGATTATCAGGAGTAGAAAAATGAGAGATCAATTCCCGTTTGCGGTTGCCCGGGTTACCCGTCGCTGGCGCAAGATGCTGGATGAGCGGCTCAAGGATCTGGGCGTTACACAGGCACGCTGGAGCACCATGGTCTACCTGCAGCAAGGTGGCGAGGGCCTGACCCAGCGGGAACTGGCAGGCCTGATGGCGATAGAAAACCCGACCCTGGTGCGATTGCTGGACAGCCTGGAGCAGCAGGATCTGATAGAGCGCCGGCCCTGTCCCAACGACCGCCGTGCGCGCCGTCTCTACCTGACCAAAGCGGGGGCAGACTTTATGGATGAACTGTCCGAACGCGCCGCCACCTTGCGGGAGGAAATGCTTGAGGGTATTTCTGATAAGGAAGTCGAGTGTGCGCTGAGTGTTTTCCACAAAATCATGGATAACGCGGAAAAGCAGAAGTAAGGGCAGTCTTGTCGCCGGGCGTCGGCCCGGTTGAGATCGCCGCTGCAATTGATTAATATTGCACTTCCTTCGGGGGAGTAGCCTTCGCGCTGATACAACAGGCGAATGGTAGTCAACACACTTGGGGCTCAATCTCCATGGCTACCATGTTCCAGGCCAGATGGCTGGAATTGGCAAGACCCGGGGCAGGTCACCTCCATACAGGGCGGAAGGTGGGCTGCCTCGTGTCTCAAAGTCTCCGCCCTGAGGTATTTGTGAATGGATGCATTTCTCGCTTCTACCCTGGCCGTGGCCATTGCGGAAATTGGTGATAAAACCCAGCTTTTGTCGCTGTTTCTGGTTGCCCGATACGCCACCCGCACCCCCATTATTCTTGGTATCCTGATTGCCACCATTCTGAATCACGCTCTTTCGGCCTGGTTGGGTGCGTGGGTTGCGCAATGGCTTCCCGAAGCCTGGTTACCGTGGATTCTCTCCGTAAGCTTCATTGCCATCGCGCTATGGCTGCTGGTTCCTGACAAAGACGACAGCGAGAGCTCTAGGTTTTTGGGTATGGGCGCCTTCATGGCCACGACCGTTATGTTCTTTCTGGCAGAAATCGGTGATAAAACCCAGATTGCCACAGTGGTGCTGGCGGCAAAGTATACCGAGACGTTCTGGGTTATCATCGGTACCACTGTCGGGATGTTGATTGCCAACATTCCGGTCATAATGGCAGGCCGGTGGCTGATGGAGCGTTTGCCACTGGCGACGGCGCGGATTTCAGCCAGCATACTCTTTGTTATTCTGGCGATTGCGACGGTGTGGGCCGCACTGATGAACTCCTGAGGCGAGAATGAGTCAATGAGCTCAACAAGAAAACGAACTGGAATAGATTGATATGCGGTTGAAAAGCGGTTTCGCGCTATACCTGAGCCTGTTGTTGATGGTGCCTGTGCCGGTGGCTGCCCAGGATAGTGCTGTTCAGGCTCAGGCCGGTGGAGGTGTGAAGCCTGATGTCAGTAATGAACGCGCGCCCCGCGTACCAACGTTCCGCCCTGAGGGAGACCTGGCCGGCGAGTTGCAGGTGTTTACCACTGAGTACGAGGATACTTTTGCGGGTATTGGTAACGACCTGGCGCTGGGGTATCTGGAGCTGGTCAAGGCCAACCCGGGGGTAGATCCCTGGCTGCCGGGCGATGACACCACCATTATCCTGCCCCGTATGTATGTTCTGCCGGATGTCCGCCGTGAAGGTATTGTCATTAACCTTGCGGAATACCGTCTTTACTACTTTTCTGAAGAGGGGGTTCAGGTTTATCCTGTCGGGGTAGGAACG
>Ga0306868_1000143_pt1 | contig 56086 bp, 52 predicted proteins | sample AntRauTorckE6832_FD_190411 | JGI IMG/M metagenome (GOLD analysis project Ga0306868, IMG submission 190411) | Saline lake microbial communities from Rauer Islands, Antarctica - Metagenome Torckler E6 #832 (v2) (version 2) | ecosystem: Environmental > Aquatic > Non-marine Saline and Alkaline >... | reverse complement strand
TGAATAATACGTTTGCGATCTTCCCATGTGAAATTTTTTCTTTTTGCCATAAACATCAACTCCTTCTTGATTAAATTTATCTTATCACGTTTGAGGTGTTTACGACAACTATCCTAACACATAGGGCTTGTGATTTAAAGGAAAATATCATAATCTATTTTAAGTTGGTTATTTCTTTTATGAAGCTTAATCATCTTTTATATGATCTAAGGTTTCTGTCCGATTTAATGTAACTCATCCAAAGTTTCGGATATACCTTTACTGCCTAGTAGAAATAGCAAGGTATTAGCCTCATCTAGTTGATTTGAATAGAATTCATTTTTGTGTGGACCTAGGTTGATCTCTTGGTTTGAAAACTTATGCTTAAATCATTAGATGAAACCATATATAATCACGACTTATAATTTTATTTTTTTCGAAGTGGTTAGTACGATATTGTATTTTTTTACTAGGGAAGCATATGCTTGTTCTGTTTTTTCTTCAAAGCCCTCAATTGAACTCATACAATCTTCTAAAATTATGATATTTGAATTAAAATGATCAAAAGAATAAAACTCGCACATTTGTTTAACGGTTTCTAAAACACAATGAGATTTTGCTTCCCCGGCAACGATGATATTTTCATATTTGCCATAAGCCTTCGCTAACATAGGATTAATTTGTGCATTAACTTCAGAAAATTCTTCTTTAAAAATTCCGTACATTTCTGATAAAGGATTTGATCCTTTGGTTATTTTTTCAACGGTTTTTTTGGTTACTAGAGAAAAGTAAGATAACATATTCTCCAAATTTGCTTCAATATTATGACCAAAGGTACCAAGTAGACAATGGTATGGCCAAATGATTAACTCTTTATTATTATCTGCTAAATATTTTAAGTATTTCATACTGTGTTCTTTATGAAAAACAGGTTTATATTTTGAATTTTCATCAATTACTGTATAGAAGTCGGGATGATTGCCCTCTGCATTTTCCCACCAAATTTGGCTAAATATTTGCTTATAAGTATGAGAGTCTAAACTAACCTTTATTTTATCTATCTTTCTTAGGTTATTATAGATAAAAGTCGTTAAATTTAAAATGTCATTTCTTGCGCCTTTTACAGCTAAGTTTCCATCTTCCATGAAATCATTTTGTGGATCAATGATGAGTAATAAATTTTTGTGCTCATTTGATGTAACTATTTGTTCCTCAGTTAGATTGAAAATATCATTATTTGATATTTCCTTTGATTCATAGGGTAATCCAATAGTGTTAATATTAATAATTTTTTCGAATTTCATAAGTCATCCTTTCATAAATGCTAATAAACAATTTGTTGAAATACATTTTGCATAAAAAATAAACTAATATAAGATAAAATTAAAGCAGATAAGGGCGTTAAAATCCATCCAATTGCAATTTTTTGAAGCTTTTTGTAATTAATGTTTTTAGCTCCTTTTGAAAGTCCTATACCAATAACAGATCCAACAAGGGCTTGTGAACTAGAAACAGGAACTAATGGTAATGAAGGTAAATTGTTTGATACTAAAAATATTTTTAATGATTGAGAAGCAAATAAGAATAGTACTAATGAACTAGATAATACAACGATTAAAGCCATGGGTGGAGAAATTTCTAAAATCTGATTACCGACTGTATACATCACTCGCTTTGAGTAAGTTATGACACCAAAAGCAATAGCAATACCACCGAGTAAAAATAATACTTGGGTACTATCTAACTGAAGCATCAGTATATTTATTGGCTCAAATTGAAAGGCATTGGTAAAGACGCCCATGACATTACCAATATTATTTGCCCCTAAGGAGTAAGCACCAAAAGACCCGGCGATTAGTAAACTCAAGCGGATGTAATAGTAACGTCTAAATAAATTCATTTTCATTTTACGTGTTAAAAAAATAAAAGATTTGTGGAGTATTATTGCAAATATAGCGGCTAAAAATGGACACAAGAACCAAGTGGATAGAATTTTTAAGAGTATATCGATTTGTGTTGGTTGTTTTGAAAAGAAGTTCCAACCGACAATGCTGCCAACAATTGCTTGAGATGTTGAAACTGGTAAGCCATTTTTAGTCATAACCGTTACAACAATTGCTGCAGATAAGGCAACAATAAAAGCACCTGACATTTGAGAAATAGCCCCAAGTTTTCCTAAAGTGTGACTTGCGCCGGAACCGCTGATAACAGCGCCAATGATTATAAAAATTGACATGAGAGTAGCTGCTATTTTAAATCGAATAATTTTTGAACTCACAGCTGCGCCAAAGATGTTTGCGGCATCATTGGCACCTAAAGACCAACCTAAAAATAAACCACTTGTTATAAACAATATTTGAAAGTTCATTTAATCACCTATACTTCTCTTTTAATACTGAAAATTGCAAGTTTATCTGATATTCTTTGTGCTTCATCGCTTACGTTACCAATTTTTGTGATAAAATTTTCTAATTGTATTTTAGTCGCTAGATCATTTATTATTTGCCCATTAAATATTTCTGTATTTATTTCATCTTCCATTTCGTCAATTGAGTGTTCATAAAATTTTATTTTACTAATATGGTCATTGATTAAATGCACTTCATTAAAAAATGAACGCGTTGCATATCTTAACTCATCAACACATTTAATTGTTTCATCGCATATCTTTCGTATTTGATTATGTAATACTTTTGGAAACTTTGGTTTTTGAATTAAAAACTCCTTTGAAGTTTCTTCAATCATATCGCTAATATTATCTAGATCTTTGACCAAAGACAAAATATCACCACGCAAATTAGGAACTAAAGTGTACTTATAAAGCATAATTTTAATTTCTCTTTCTAGTGTATCAGCATCTGATTCAAGTATAATAATTTTCTTTATTTTTTCCTCATACTTTTCTGTATTTTCGTCAAGATAATCATTGATTACTTGATCAAATAATAAGGAAATATCAGATATTATTTCAAGGAAATTTTCGATTTTTAAGTTTAGGTCAACGGATTTTTTAAAGAATGAATTCATTTAATCACCTTTCTAGTTTTTATAATAAATCTATACTACTAATTATACCAAAAAAAAATAGAGTTTAAACTCTATTTCTTAAATCAATATTATACATTGAATCTAAAATTGATTACATCGCCATCTCGAACGACATATTCTTTACCTTCTAATCGGATTTTTCCGTTTTCTCTAGCCTTTGCCATTGATCCTGTGGCTTTTAAATCTTCATAGGATACAATTTCGGCTCTAATAAAACCTCTTTCAATATCTGAATGAATTTTTGAAGCGGCTTTTGGAGCCAAGGTACCTTTCTTAATAGTCCAAGCACGGGTTTCTATTTCACCTGTAGTTAAAAAACTAATAAGATTTAACAAAGAATAACTTGATTTGACTAACTTAGTAAGACCTGATTCATCTAACCCTAAATCTTCTAAAAACATTTGAGCTTCATCCGGTTCTAATTGAGAAATTTCTTGTTCGATTTCTGCACAGATAACCACAACTTCTGCATTTTCAGTTTTGGCATATTCTTTTACAGCTTTTACATATTCATTGTCATTGCTATCATCAATTAAATCGTCTTCATTGACATTAGCAACATAAATAATTGGTTTTGTTGATAAAAGATTTAATGTATTAACATAATCTAATTCATCTTCAGAAAAATCAATTGTTCTTGCAGAGAGACCTTCATTCAAGGTTTCGTTGATTTTTTCAAGAATTTCCACCTTTTTAGCAACACTTTTATCACTTTTTAATGTACGTTTGTTTTTATCTAGTTGCCGTTGAACAAGTTCTTGATCCGATAAAATCAACTCGTAATTAATGGTTTCGATATCACTTAATGGATCAATTTTGCCTTCGACATGAACAATGTTTTGGTTCTCAAAGCAACGAACCACATGAACAATTGCTTGGACTTCTCTAATATGTGAAAGAAATTTATTCCCTAAGCCTTCACCTTTAGACGCACCTTTCACTAGACCGGCAATATCATAAAATTCAATAGCAGTTGGTACTAACTTCTTTGACCCGCTAATATTTGATAATACAGATAATCTTTCATCTGGTACACTTACAACACCAACATTTGGATCAATCGTACAAAATGGATAGTTTGCTGATTCGGCACCAGCTTTTGTTATGGCGTTAAAAAGAGTACTTTTTCCTACATTTGGTAAACCGACAATTCCTAATTTCATTTTTACGTCCTTTCATATTTGCAAATTCACTTTGAATTATATTAGATAATTGAGATATTTACAAATAAATTTATTATTAATTTTATTTTTATGGTATTTTAATATATAATTAAGAATGCGAATAAAAAGGGGATGTAAAAATGATTAATAAAATGAAAGACATTGAAATACAAGAAAAAGTGAATTTACACTTACTTAAATCTGATAAATTTAAGACAGATTTAATAGGCATTTACATTAAAAGACCATTAAAAGAAAAAGAAGCTTCGATGAATGCTTTGCTTACAAGAGTGCTTGAACGTGGTATGAATAAATATCGAACAGCACAAAAATTGAATATACATTTAGATGGACTCTATGGAGCTATCTTAGTTTCTGATGTCCATAAATATGGAGAAAAACATGTTTTTCAGTTTAAAATGCAAATACCTGATAAACGTTATGTGCCATCAGATGATATTTTTTTAGAGTCTATTGATACACTTAATGAAATGATTAATCATCCTTTGATTATAAAGGATGGTTTTAAGGAAGAGTATGTAGAGCAAGAAAAAAAGAATTTAATTCAAACAATAAGAAGTCTTAAAAATGATAAATCTAGTTATGCCATTAGAAGATGTATAGAGGTCATGTGTGAAGGTGAACCTTTTAAAATTTCTCAAAATGGTAGTATTGAAAAAATTGAATCAATTGATGCCAAAGAATTGTATAAATATTATAGAGAGATTTTAAAGACGTCGCCAATTGATATTTGTGTTATTGGTAATATTGATTTTGATTACGTAGAAGCTGTGATAAGAAAAAAATTGAAGTTTGAACGAGAAAATATTATTTCTTTAGAACGGGAAAATATTTATAAGTTAATTGATGAAGTTAAAGATATAGAAGAAGAAATGGAAGTCGAACAAGGAAAGTTAACTTTGGGTTTTCGAACAAATACTAGTTATGATTCATTAGACTATGAAGCCAGTGTATTATTTACAACAATACTAGGTGGTGGTGCAAACTCTAAGTTATTTAATGAAATTAGAGAGGAAAAAAGTCTTTCTTATTATATCTATGCTAAATTAGAAAAACATAAATCTATTTTATTAATTACGGCCGGGATCAATACAAAGGATAAAAACCAAGTAGTTGATTTAATCAAAAGTAATGTAAGAAAAATACAAGAGGGTGTCATTACTGAAGAAGAGTTAGAAATTGCAAAAAAATCTATCATTTCTTCATTAGAGTCAAAATCTGATTATCCTAATTCTTTTATTAATTATTATTACAATCAATTGTTAGGTAATCAAGTAATCGATATTGAAAAGTTGATTAAAAAATACCAAGAGGTTACAATTGAAGAAATTGTTTCTGTAAGCAAGAAAACTAAATTAGATACCATTCATTTTATTAAAGGAAAAGAAAAGGTGACTACTAATGAAAATTAAGCATAAATATTATAAAAGTATCGATGAAAAAATTATTATTGGCGAACATTCTTCAGGACTTAAAGTTTTTGTATTGCCTAAAAAGGACTTTAGAAAAAAACATGCATATTTTATGACTAAATATGGTTCAATCTATAATGAATTTATAGATGATGCTGGTAAAATCGTTAAAAAACCAGAAGGGATTGCCCATTTTTTAGAACATAAAATTTTTGAAGAGGATGAAGGCAATATATTTGAAAAATTTGCATTACTCGGTGCAAGAGTGAATGCCTTTACAAAGTTTGATGCCACTGCATATAATTTTTCAACAGTAGATAATTTTTATGAGTCGCTAAAGCTGTTAATTGATTTTGTTCAGAAACCCCATATAACTGATGAAAATGTTGAAAAAGAAAAAGGAATCATTGAACAAGAGATAAAAATGTATCTTGATAATCCGGATTGGAAAGTTTATTTTAATGCTTTAAAAGCTATGTATGAGAAAAATCCCGTGAGAGAAGATATCGCAGGCTCTGTTGAATCAATTAATGAAATAACAAAAGATGATTTGATGGAATGCTATAATTATTTCTATTCTCCTAAAAATATGATTATATTTGTTATTGGTGATGTAAATTATGAGCATGTGTTTGAAACTGTAGAATCAGAATTGACAAAAGAATTTATAGAAAGAGATTATGAACCCGAATTAGTTATTGGCGAAGAAAAAGCCGGAGTAAATCAAAAGTTTATTCGAGAAACAAATGATGTTTCTCAACCTAAATTTATATATGCTTTTAAAGAAGTTAAGAAATATGAGAGTGAAGAACTCTTTAAACGGGCAATTGCAATAAAAATTGCTTTAATTGCCTTGTTTGGAAATTCTAGTCCCTTGTATAAAGAATTATATGAACTTGGTTGGATCGATGAGAGTTTTTCTACCGAACATTCTTTTAATAAATTTTTCATTCATACAATTATTGGTGGGGAGTCAGACTATCCAGATCAATTGTACAAAAGGGTAATTCAAGAGATTAATCAGGTAAAAAAATCTGGTTTCAATAAAGAAGATCTTATTAGAATTAAAAGAAAGTTTACAGGCAGATATATTTCTTCCTTTAACTCATTACAAGCAATTGCTTCCTTATTTACAAATTATTATATAAAAGGAATGGATAGTTTTAAATATTTAGATTTATTAGAAGAAATAACTTATGAATATATATTAGAAGTATTTGATTCTCATTTTGAGGAAAAATATTCAGTTGTATCGATAGTAGAAAGTGATGGTGATGATATTGGTTAATCCAATAGCATTTGAGATATTTGGATTAGAAGTTCGGTGGTACGGCATACTTATAGCCTTAGGTATGTTCATTGGATCATTTATTGTTCTAAAAGCTGCGAAAAAGAAAGGGTATAAAGAAGACGATATAATTGATTTGATTTTAGTAGCTCTGCCATCAGGGATTATTGGTGCGAGAATATATTATGTGATTTTTAGTTGGGATTACTATGCTGGTGACTTTTTAAGGATGATTAACCTGCGTGGTGGTGGTTTAGCAATTCATGGCGGCGTCATTGGTGGTTTGATTGGCGGTTATATTTTTTGTAAAAGACGCAAATTAAATTTCTTCGAGTTAGCAGATTTTGTGGCGCCAGCCTTAGTGCTTGCCCAAAGTATTGGACGTTGGGGTAACTACGCCAATGGCGAAGCACATGGTGGTGTAACCGACTTACCCTGGGCAATATTAGTTGATGGCCAATATGTGCATCCTACATTTTTATATGAATCCATTTGGAATTTTTTAATCTTTATATTCCTGATATCCTTAGGAAAGAATATAAAAAAGAAACACGGGGATTTATTTTTAATGTACATGGGTCTTTATTCAATTGGGAGATTTTTTATTGAAGGCTTGCGGACAGATAGTTTAATGCTAGGGCCCCTTCGAATAGCTCAAGTAATTTCTTTAATTCTTATAGTGATTAGTGTTTATTTTTTACTCAAAAGAAGAAAAGATAATTGAAATTTTTGAAATAAAATTAGATAGAAACTAAAAAAATTAATGAGCAGTCGATTTTAGAATCGGCTGTTTTTTTTATTAAGATTAATTTTCCTTTACAATAATAATTTTTTCTAATATTTTCTATCACAAATGGGTTAGTTGTGGTATAATATGGGGGAGGTACCCACAAATAGGGGTGGAATTATGTTTATCGGGGAATATAATCACAAAATTGATGCGAGAGGGCGTCTAAATATACCATCTAAACTAAGAGAGAATCTTGATGAACGTTTCTTTCTGACAAAAGGTTTAGATAATTGTCTATTCTTGTTTCCTGAAGATGAGTGGAAAGTTTTTGAAGATAAGTTAAAAACTTTGCCATTAACCAATAGGAATGCAAGAGCCTTTGTGCGTTTGTTTTTTGCAGGCGCAAGTGAGTGTACAATTGATAAACAAGGAAGAATAAATATACCTAATAATCTCCTAGAACATAGTAAAATCGATAAAGAAGTTATGATTATTGGTGTAGGTCAAAGAATTGAGCTGTGGAGTAAAGAAGAATGGACTCGGTACAATGCGCCAGATAATATTAGTTATGACGAAATAGCAGAGCAAATGGCAGAATTAGGAATTTAGGTGATAATATGAAATTTAAACATGAATCTGTATTATTAATGGAATGTATAGAAAATTTAAAAATAAAAAGTGATGGCATTTATGTGGATGGTACGATTGGTGGTGCTGGACATTCTAAGTACATTTTAGAAAAATTAGATGAGGGATTGTTAATAGGAATTGATCAAGATCGTGAAGCCCTAGATAAAGCAGAAAAAGTACTGAGTGAAATTGGTGGCAATTATCGATTAGTCCATAATAATTTTGCAAATATAAATAAGGTATTAGATGGTCTTAAGATTGATAAAATTGATGGAATACTTTTAGATTTAGGTGTGTCATCTTATCAAATCGATAATCCGGAGCGAGGGTTTTCATATATGAAAAACGGCGCATTAGATATGCGTATGAATCAAAACCAAGTTATAACGGCTATGGATGTTGTTAATGATTATACCTATGATGAATTAGTGAAAATATTCTTTGATTATGGTGAAGAAAAATATGCTAGAAGAATTGCAAGCAATATTTTAGATAGAAGAGAAAAAGGTAAAATTGAGACGACTCATGAATTAGTGGATATTATTAAAGAGGCAATACCCCAGAGAGAGTTGTATGGAGATTCTCATCCGGCAAAACGAGTTTTTCAAGCCATTAGAATTGAAGTAAATAATGAACTGAATATTATTAAACAAACAATTTTTGATGTGGTGAAAAGATTAAATAAAAAAGGTAGAATTGTGATTATTACTTTTCATTCTTTAGAAGATAGAATTGTAAAACATGCTTTTAAAGAATTGTATAATGATTGTGTTTGTCCACCAGACATGCCAATATGTACCTGTGATCAGAAAAGGGAAATAAAAATCATTACTAGGAAACCAATATACCCCAGCGATGAAGAATTAAAGGTAAATACTCGTTCGAAAAGTGCTAAATTAAGAGTTGCTGAAAAAAAGTAGAGTATAGGAGTTAATTTATGAATACTGCTAAAGAGTATAAATTTAACAACTACAATTATGTTAATAAAGAAAGCGATCGTCTTTCTAGATTAGCGAAAGAAAATAAGCGACAAATGAAAAGACAAGAGCGATTAATGAACACTTTAATCACTTCAACTTTATATTTTGTTTGTTTTCTAGTTGTTTTTTCTCTTGCGTATGTATTAATTCAACGAAATTCTTTAATTGTAAAATCAAAAATGGAATCTTTACATTTAGATCAAGAAATTCAAGATAAAACCTTAGAAATCGAAAAATTAAAAACAGATATAAGTCAAAATTTAGATTTGAATCTTATTGAAAAGAAAGCAATGACAGAATTAAATATGATTTATCCAGATACATTTCAAACCATATATATTAAAAAGCAATGGGAATATACCATGGATGAAGATGCGGAATTAATTAACAGTATTAGTAAGATAAATGGTGGCATAAAAAATGAATAATAATAAACCAAATATTCAAATGAAAGTCCGTTTATCTATTGTTATATTTCTTTTAGCACTTTTTATTGTATATATTGCAGTGAGTTACTATAATATCCAAATTTTACAAGGAGATTATTACGCAAAAAAAGCTTTAGCCAGTCAAACCAAGACATTTACATTGCCGGCTAAGAGAGGCATCATATATGACAGAAATGGCGAAAAATTAGCACATAGCATCACAAGGTATAGAGCTTATTTAAGTAAAGAGGCTTTTGATATTAATAAAAAAGATCAAGTCGTTAAAATCTTGAATATGAGTGCAGAAAATTTTGATTATATGTATGAAAATGCCAATAAAAGATTCACATTGGCAAGACAAATCACTCAAGAACAGAAAGATGAATTGATTATGGGGGAGTATCGTGGTATATGGTTTAGCGATGATCCTGCGAGAGTTTATCCTTATAATAGTTTTGCTTCAAGGGTCATTGGTCATACGACTATCGATTCTGAAGGAATAGCAGGTATAGAGTATATGCTCAATGATGAATTAAAAGGCACAGATGGTATTCTTAGAACAGTAACAGATGCCATTGGAAGACCTTTGCCTTATGGAAAAGAAGAGAGAATTGAAGCAATTGATGGTTCCAATGTATACTTGACCATAGATGAAGTTATTCAACACTTTTCTGAAAAAAGTATAAAAAAAGGAATAGAAGAAACAAGAGCGAAAAATATATCTGCAATAGTAATGGAAGTTAAAAGTGGTAATATCCTTGCCATGGCTTCAGAACCAAGTTATGATTTAAACAATCCACGGGGTAAAACTGTTGACATGGAAGAAAGCGAATATAATAGTTTAACTGAAATAGAAAAAGTTCAGTTGTGGAATGAAAAATGGAAAAACACTGTGGTCTCAAGAATTTATGAACCCGGTTCAACTTTTAAGATTATTACAGCTGCCATTGGATTAGAAGAAAATGTTGTAACGCCCTCAAGTAAATTTAATGATAAAACGGGCTATATTATGGTGCATGGTTATAAACTCAAATCTTGGATCTATCCAGGTAATCTTGGAGAACAAACATTAACGGAAGCTTTAGAAAATTCCTGTAATCCAACATTTGTAAGAGTGGCCCAAAGAATTGGAAAAGAGAAATTCCATGAAGGTTTACTAGGTTTTGGATTGAATGATGAGTTGACCTTGCAATTGCCAGGTGTTCAAAACTACAATGTAAGATCTGTAGATGACATCGGACCCGTAGAACTTGCGACAATGGGATTCGGACATGGCATCTCAGTAACACCAGTACAGTTAATGCGAACTCTTTCCGCTATAATTAATGATGGCAATTTAGTTGAACCTAAAATAATAAATAAAATTGAGTCAAATGGAGAAATAGAATATGAAAATACAGATGGTATCAAAAGAAAAATTGTATCTAGTGATACATCTAGAAAAATAAAATTAATGTTAGAATCAGTTGTCAATAATGGCTCTGGTAAAGTAGCAAGTATACCGGGCATTAGAATGGGGGGTAAAACGGGCACGACTATTAAATTAGTAGATGGTGAGTATGATGACGAAAAAGTAATCGCTTCTTTTTTTGCATTTGCTCCTGTAGAAGACCCTGAAATAGCAATATTAGTGATTGTTGACGAACCCCAAAGCAGCAGTTTTGGATCCGTTGTGGCAGCCCCTATTGTTAAAGATATAATGGAATCAACCTTAAGACATATTGGGATCAAACCAAATTTTAATGATAACTAAATTTATGTTATAATAATAAAGTCGTTAAAAAAAAGAATTAAGGAGAAAATATGATTAATAGACTGAATTTATTATTTAGCATATTTACTGGTGGTTTGTTTTCATTTGTATTGGGTAAGTTCCTTATTAGAAAATTACACGATTTAAAATACGGCCAAAGTATTAGAGAAGAAGGGCCTGAAGCGCATTATTCAAAAAAAGGTACACCAACAATGGGTGGCTTCATATTTTTGAGTAGTTTATTTTTAGTTTTGTTGATTAATATGAACTTTAGTTCTAATTTTATTTTAATAACAATAAGTACATATGGATTAGGCTTAGTAGGGTTTTTAGATGATTATAAAATAATAAAATATAAAACAAATGATGGGTTATCACCTAAACAGAAGATTGTTGGACAATTTCTTGTTAGTTTGGCAGTAACCCTTCTTGCATATTATTATATAGGTTCTGAAATCTTAATTCCAATATGGAATATTTCTTATGATTTAGGATATTTCTATATTTTATTTAATGTTTTTTTTATTATAGCTGTTACAAATAGTGTTAATTTAACAGATGGATTAGATGGTTTATCAACTTCTGTTACGATTATTGTTTTGTCTTTTTTTATTATTCCAGCCATTATAGTTAAAAATCAATTTCTTCTTATTGGTATTGGGGGAATGATTGGCAGTTTATTAGGATTTTTGTTTTATAACTGGAATCCGGCAAAAGTATTCATGGGTGATATTGGCTCCTTAGCATTAGGTGGATTTGTAGCTGGTGTTTCAATAATTTTTAAGATGCAACTTTTTATACCTATTATTGGTTTCGTTTATTTTATGGAAACTTTATCGGTTATTATTCAAGTGCTATATTTTAAAAAAACTGGCAAACGTGTCTTTAAAATGACACCTATTCATCATCACTTTGAGTTATCCGGAAATTCTGAAAAGGAAATAGTTTTTAAATTTTCTGTTTTAACTCTAGTAGGGGGATTGATAGGTATGGGAATGTATTTTGGATAGGAGAATTTTATGGAGTTAAGTCGTAAAAAAGTATTAGTTATTGGAATGGCTCGGTCAGGAATATCTGTTGCCAAAATATTGGATCAATTAGGTGCATACGTAATTATGAATGACTTAAAAGAAGAAAAAAAATTAACTGATTTAATCAATGATGTGAAACCCTATGTTAACGAATTTATATTAGGAAATCATGTAACTAATTTTGATTCTATTGATTTAATTGTATTATCACCAGGTGTTCCGTTAGATATAGAACCACTTAAAATAGCAAGAAAGCAAGGTATAAAAATAGTCGGAGAATTAGAGTTAGCTTATAATTTGCTAGAAGGTGAGTTTATAGGTATTACTGGGACTAATGGTAAGACAACAACGACAGCTTTGGTAGGAGAAATATTTGATAATGCAGGTATTCATAACCATGTTGTCGGCAATATTGGGTTACCTGTTATCTCAAAAATGTTTGAATCCTATGAAGAAACATACTTAATAACTGAAGTAAGTTCTTTTCAACTCGAAACGGTAGAAGCCTTTAGACCGAAAATATCTGCAATACTTAATATTACACCGGATCATTTGAATCGACATAATACAATGAAGTCATATATTGAAGCAAAAAAGAATATATTTATGAATCAAAAAAGTCACGATTATTTGATTTTAAATTATGACCAAGAAATAACTAGAGCAATAGGTGAAGAAGATTTGAACGTAAATATAGTATATTTTTCAATGAAAAATATATTGACTGAAGGTATATTTGTTAGAAATAAAACAATTATAATCAAGGATGGCGATTTAGAATTATCTGTTTGTGATACAGATGAAATATTTATTCTTGGTGACCATAATATTGAAAATGCCCTTGCAGCGACTGCTATAGCTTATTATGCAGGTATTAGTATTGAGGTAATTGCTAAAACACTGAGAAGTTTTAAAGGTGTTGAACATAGAATTGAGTATGTGAGAACAATTAATGGTGTTAAATTCTATAACGATTCAAAAGGAACGAATCCTGAGGCTACAATTAAAGCCATACAAGCAATGGTAAGTGATACAATATTAATCGCAGGTGGTATGGATAAAGGCAGTAGTTTTGATTCTTTAATTAAATCATTTGGTAATAAAGTGCGTGCATTAGTATTGTTGGGTGAAACGAAAAATATTATCAAGGATGTCGCACTAAAATACTCTCAATGTGATGTTCATGTAGTTGATAATCTGAATGAGGCAATAAATCATTCCATAGAAATCTCTAAGCCTGGGGATTCTATTTTATTATCACCAGCTTGTGCTAGTTGGGATATGTATGAGAGTTATGAACATCGTGGTCAAGAGTTTAAAAACATTGTGTTAGAGCTATAATCAATTAAGGTGAGGTGATTCAATGAAACGTCTATTTAAATATGATTTGTTATTAATTTTTATCACCTTTATTTTACTGGGTATAGGTATTATACAAGTGTTTAGCTCAAGTTATTATATAGATGTTAATAAAACATACAATTTTCTTTTAGTGAATCATATAAAGTCAATTGGTATTGGCGTTGTCGCAATGTTATTTTTTTCTTTATTTCCCTATAAGATTTTAAAAAAAATTGGCTATCTAGCATTAATTCCTTTAATTTTTACTTTTGCATTACTTTATACTGATGCAGCTTTTATAGTGAATGGTTCTAGACGATGGGTAAAAATTGCAGGTTTTTCATTTATGCCAAGTGAATGGGCAAAAATTTTTATAATTATTATTCTTTCAAAGGCTTTATTTATGAGAGAAAAGTTTATTAAAGATTTTTTTATGGGTGTATTACCTTATTTGTTTTTTGGATTAATCTTTGCTTTTTTAGTTTATCAACAGCCAAATATGAGTGACGCAGTAATAATTATGGGTGTTGTCTTAGGAATGATTTTTGTTTCAGGGATTAAGTGGAGACATTTAATATTAATAATGATTACTGGTGCTTCAGGTCTAGTTTATATGATTACTTCGTCAAATTATCGTTTGCAACGATTTTTAACTTTTCGCGATCCTTTTTCAGATCCCTTAAATTTTGGATACCAGAGTATACAATCACTTTACGCCTTAGGCAGTGGGGGTTTATTTGGTGTAGGTATTGGCTTAAGCACACAAAATAAACTTTATTTACCTGAATCACAAAATGATTTTATTTTAGCAACTATAGCTGAAGAATGGGGCTATATAGGTGTTGTAATGACATTGTTTTTATTTCTAATATTAATATATAAGGGGTTTAGAATTGCTATGGAATGTGAAGATAAGTTTGGGTTTTACTTAAGTTTTGGTATTACGTTGATGCTTTCTCTTCATGTGATAATAAATTTTCTAGTTGTAGGTTCTTTAATGCCTGTAACCGGGGTAACATTACCCCTTATTAGTTATGGTGGTAACGCGATTTTAGTTGTGTTAATTTCCATAGGCATATTATTGAATATTTCCCGTTCAAATAATATCTTAAAGGAGGAAAGATGAAAGTTTTAATTTCAGGTGGTGGTACAGGTGGACACATTTATCCTGCTTTATCAATAGTTGAAGAGTTCAAAAAAAATAATAATAACAAAGTTTTATATGTTGGTAAAAAAAATAGTATGGAAAGCGATATTGTTCCAAAATCATCTATTGATTTTAAAGGGATTACAATTGATGGCTTTAATAGAGTAAATAAATTCAAAAATATTTTTGTTGGATTAAAATTACTTTTGGGTTTAATTCAGTCCCTACTAATTATTCTAAAATATAAACCGGATATAGTGATTGGGACAGGTGGATATGTCAGTGGTCCCATTTTATTGATCTCAGCAGTATTAAAAAAGAAAACCTATATTCATGAACAAAATTCATTTCCTGGAATCACAAATAGAATTTTATCTAAATATGTGGATACTGTTTTTATTAGCTATGAGGAAAGTATTCATAAGTTTTCTAAAAAAAGTAAAATCAAATATACTGGTAACCCTGTACGAAAGGCGTTTAAAGAAAATTTAGATGGTCTTAAAAAAGAGACTCATGATTTTAAAAAAGTGTTATCTTTTGGTGGTAGTGGCGGTGCAAAAAAAATTAATGATCTCATGTTACAAGTGATTTTAGAATTTAATGGGAATGCTTCTTATCAGATTACTCATGTGACAGGAAAAAAATATTACGATGAATTTTTAAATAATCTAAAAGAGAAGAATATCGCATTGGAAGAAAATATTAAGATTTATGATTATTTAAAAGAAATGCCAAATTATATGTTAAATTCTGATTTGGTTATTTCACGGGCAGGCGCTATAACGATATCTGAACTGAAATATACGAATACACCTTCTATTTTGATTCCCTCTCCTAATGTAACGGATGACCATCAAACCTACAATGCAAAATCAATGGAGAATAAAGGTTTAGCTAAAATGATTTCAGAAGAGGCACTTGATGCAACAGTAATATGTGATTTAATAAAATCCACTGATTTTATCAAATCACTAAAAAATAATCTAATGAATCAAGCAGAAAACGAAGCAAGTCAAGAAATTTATAATTATATTATGAAAGATGTTGTATTATGAAAAAAATAATGATTGTGGTTTTGTTAATTGCTTTTCTTGCATTAATCATTCAAATGGATATCTTTACAATCAAAGATGTTTCCTATAATATAGGTTTATATGGGGATCAAGAAAGTATTGAAAATATTGTTATTGGTGAAATGAATTATATTATTCATAGTAAAAGTTATATAAAAGATAAAGTATTAGAAATTCCAATGATTGATAGCGTCACTGTTGAAAAGAAATTTCCTAATAAGGTTAAACTAAATATAATTTATAAAGAGCCCTTTTTAAAAGTTGTTGATAATAATATAAAAGTAATAATTGATCAAGGTGGAAATGTTTTAGCCATTAACAAAGATATTAAGACTAAGTTTTCGGCGTCTGGTCTTGAGTTATCATACTATAAAGTAAATAATAAACTAGAAATTCATAATAATAAAGAAATACTAACGAATCTCATCATTTTAATAAAGTTGATTAACAAATCAGGTATTGATATTAATAACAAAATAGACTATAATAATGACAATGTTTATATATATACTTATACTGGTTTAAAAGTTAACTTTGGAGATTGTTCAAACATAGAGGAAAAGTTCAATAACTTTGTTAATATTTACCATGATTTATTAGAAAAAAGTATTAATTATGGTGAAATTGATGTTAGTATAACTGGTCTACCTCTTTTTAGAAAATAAAACTAATGAAGGTGAGATATTTTGAATAAAGAAAAGTTGAGAGCGTACATTTGGATTGGAATTTTTAGTATTTTACTTGGAGTAATCATTTCTTTTCAAGTAAAAGTCGTACAAAATAAATTATTAGATGGTGTTTTACCAAGTTTACGTTCTAAAGAATTAATTTTAGAATTAGAAGCTGTTAGTCAGAAGAAAACTGCTTTAGAAGGAGAAGTCATATTACTAGAAGAGGAATTAAAAAAGATAAAGGACTCAGTATCACAAGAGAATGCTTTGATTGATTCTTTAAGTAGACAATTGGATCTTTATAAAAAATTTGCTGGAATGACTAAAGTAATGGGACAAGGTATTAATATTACTATTGATAACAGCAAAGATGAATTTTCTGCAAGTAGTAATGACAGTAATATTGTACATGAATATAATTTAATATTGAACTTGATTAATGAATTAAATGCAGCTGGAGCAGAAGCTATTTCTGTTGGTGATCAACGGTTAGTTAATACTTCAGAAATTAGAACGGCTGGAGACACTTTAATGGTCAATAAAACCCCATTATATGCGCCAATTGAAATAAAAGCAATTGGAAATTCAAGGACTTTAAATGCATCTATTAGCCAACGCTTTGGGATTGTTTCTATTATAAGAGAGAAAGGTTTTTTCATAGAAATCAATCTATCTGAGAATGTAGTCATTGAAAAATATGATAAAATAATTAATTTTAATTATATCAATGATTATGAAGATTAGGTGATGAAATGGGTGAGTTAAAAAAGAATATTATGTATTTGATTTTGATGATTGTATTGGGTATTTTGATTTCAAACTTGTATACAATTTTACAGACAGAGAACCAATATACGGCATTATCTAGGATATATGAACAAAGAAATGAACTTAATAAAATTCAAGAAGAATATGATAAATTAACAAGTAAAAAACAGGAATTAGAAAATGAAATTGATAAATTTAATGAATTAGATGAAGAAGAGATTATTGCTGATCTTAATAATGCTATAGAGGAAGTAAGAATCTTCTCTGGATTAACTGACCTAACGGGACAAGGTGTGATTATTATTATTAATGACAGTAAAGTTATTGTTGAAAATAGGGAAGCAAGTTCGCTAATTGTACATGATTTTGATATTCAGAACATTATTACTGATTTAAGAAACTCTGGAGCAGAAGCCATTTCCGTTAATGAAGAAAGGGTAGTTGCAGGAAAATCTAAAATAAAGTGTGCGGGGCCAACGATTCAAATTAATGATAAAGTTGTAGGTCAACCGTTTATCATCAAAGCAATTGGTGACAAGTATTTCCTCGAAGCGGCCATTAATTCACCAAATGGATATGCCAGTGTATTACGTGAGTGGGATATTTTCATTGAAGTGAATACATCTGTAAATGTTAGGATGCCAAAATATGATGGCGAATTAGGATTTAATTACTTAAAAGACTATAAGGAGGAAAATTAATGATTATTGCTTTAATTGGAATAATACTTGGAATCATAATTGGTTTTTACATTCCTTATTCTTTTAGTATGCTATATTCAATTTATTTAGCCGTTGGTATTCTAGCGGCAATTGACAGTATTTTAGGTGCTATTAGTGCAGTGTTAAAAGATCGATTCGACTCGATTATTTTTATAACAGGATTTTTAATGAATTTTGCATTGGCAACTATACTTTCGTATATAGGTGATAGACTCGGCTTACCTTTGTATTATGCGGCGATATTTGTCTTTGGTTCAAGATTTTTTAAGAACCTTGCAATCATCAGAAGAGGCGTAATTGAAAAAATAAGAAAAAAGATTAGAAAATAATTGGAAAATGTGGTAAAATACTATATGTAGTAGAGTTAAATTAAATAAGATACTAAATAGATTATATAAATGTGTATTTATTATTCGGAGAGGTGAGATTTTATGATGGAATTTGACGTAGATATGGAACAATTTGCAAAGATTAAGGTTATTGGTGTAGGCGGCGGTGGTAATAATGCTGTTAATCGTATGATTGAAGGGAATCTTTCAGGTGTTGATTTTGTAGCGATTAATACAGATAAGCAAGCTTTGCAAGCATCAGATGCAGAATATAAAATACAAATTGGCGAAAAATTAACAAAAGGACTTGGCGCAGGAGCAGATCCTAAAATTGGGACGAAAGCTGCTGAAGAAAGTCGCGACGAAATATTTGAGGCCTTACAAGGGAATGATATGGTATTTTTAACGGCAGGTATGGGTGGTGGCACAGGAACAGGTGCTATGCCAGTAGTAGCAGAAATTGCTAAAGAATTAGGTGTCCTGACTGTTGGAGTTGTTACGAAACCCTTTGGTTTTGAAGGAAGAACTCGAATGAAAAATGCCATTGCAGGTATTGAGGCTTTGAGAAAGAATGTAGATACTTTAGTTACTATTCCGAATGATAGATTACTACAAATTGCTGGTAAGAATACTTCAATTATAGAAGCTTTCAATATTGCAGATGATGTTTTAAAGCAAGGTGTTAAAGGAATCGCCGATTTAATTACTGTACCTGGTGAGATTAACTTAGACTTTTCAGATGTTAAAACTATTATGTCAGATTCTGGATTAGCCCACATGGGTATAGGAACAGCTGAGGGTGAAGACCGAGCAATAGAAGCTGCTAAAAAAGCAATTCACTCACCATTATTAGAGACAACTATTAACGGCGCTAAAGGTGTTTTAATAAATATTACTGCAGGACCTTCATTAGGATTATTTGAAGCCAATGCAGCGGCAACTGTTGTTCATGATGCAGTTGATGAAGATGCAAATGTGATTTTTGGTGCAGTAATTGATGAAGATATGAAAGATATGATTAAAGTAACAGTTATTGCCACAGGTTTTTCATCTGATAATCGACATGAAGATGATGAGAAATTTGATATAAAGAAAAAAGCAAAAGCACAAGCACAAGAAGAAGTAGAAACGAATAAAACTATTGCAGCAAATAAAGAGTCTGCTGTTTCAAAAAAAGAAGAATCTCAAGAGTCTAAAACAAAAGAAAAAAATGACTTTGATATTCCAACTTTTTTAAGAAAAAAAAGATAAAGTAGAGGATGATTAGATGCATTGCCCATATTGTAATTTCACAAAATCTAAAGTAATTGATACCCGTCCGACAGATGACGGATATGTAACACGTCGCAGACGTGAATGTGGTAAGTGTGGGCATCGTTTTACTACTTATGAAAAGGTTGAAAAAATGCCGATTCGAATAATTAAAAAAGATGGTACCCAAGAGTCTTATGATCGTAATAAAATCATTAACGGTATTATTATAGCGTGTGAAAAAAGACCAGTATCAATTAAGCAAATTGAATCAACTGTTGATTTAATTGAAAAAGAACTTTATAATTTGTTAGAAAATGAGATACAGTCTTCTCTTATTGGAGAAAAAATAATGGAGAAGCTAAAAGAATTAGATGAAGTAGCCTATGTTAGATTTGCTTCGGTTTATCGTCAATTCAAAGATATCAATACTTTTTACGATGAATTAAATAAATTGATTAAAGAAAGATAATTGCCACAATAAAGATGTGGCTTTTTATTTGTAAAAAAAAGAGTTTAAGTATATAATGTATTAAGTACTCCCATGAGGGAGTTTTTTGTTGTGAATTTGAAGTTAAAGGAAGTTAATATGGCTCATAAAATAAATAATATAAGAAAAAATAGTATAGCAGAAGAATTAAATATTGAGATTGGAGATGAGTTACTTCAAGTAAATGGGAAAGAAATACATGACATCTTAGAATATATATACGAAATTGCATCGGAGTACGTTGAAATAACAGTACTTAAGAAGAATGGGGAAGTTGTGATTTATGAAATAGAAAAAAATTATGATGAAAAAATTGGATGTGATTTTAAAAATCCCATTCTTGATAAGCCAAATAGTTGCAAAAATAATTGTATTTTTTGCTTTATTGATCAATTACCAAAAGGCATGAGAAAATCATTGTATTTTAAAGATGATGATTCTAGACTATCATTTCTTCATGGAAATTACATTACATTAACAAATTTATCTGAAGAGGATATCAGTCGAATCATTGAACTGAAAATTTCACCGATTAATATATCAGTTCACACAACGAATCCAGAGTTAAGGTTAGAAATGATTAAAAATCCTAAATCTAAAAATCTTCTACCTGTCCTGAAAAAATTTACGACAGCTGGTATTACAGTTAATGGACAAATTGTATTATGCCCAGATTATAATGATGGAACAGAACTTAACCGGACAATGAAAGAGATTTATTCATTAGGTGAAAACTTTTCAAACTTAGCGATTGTTCCTGTTGGTTTAAGTAAGCATAGAGAAGGCTTAACAAATTTGAGAGCTGTTAATAAAAAAGATGCCATTGATACCATTAATCGAGTTGAAAAATTTCAGAAAAAAGCCAGAAAAGAACGTGGAAGTAACTTTGTTTATTTATCAGATGAGTTTTACATAACAGCAGAACATGATTTCCCGAGTTACGAAAGCTATGATGGTTTTCCTCAAATAGAAAATGGTGTTGGTTTAACAGTTAAACTTAATAAAGAGGTAGATGCTCGATTAAATGAATTAAGTGGTGAATTAAAAAATGGTTCAGTGACGATTATTACTGGTGTATCCGCTAGTGATAATATCAATAGGATAAGTCAAAAAATTAATACTAAGTTTCCTAATATAAAGATAGAAGTAAAAATAATAATCAATGAGTTTTTTGGAGAGAAAATAACTGTAGCTGGACTCATTACAGGAATTGATATTCTAAAACAAATTGATGCGAGTCAATTAGGTGAGAAAGTTATAATACCTGAAGTGATGCTAAAAAGTGACGAAGATATATTTTTAGACGATGTTTTATTAACAGAAATAGAAGAGAAATTTAATCATAAAATCCTAGTTGTTAAAAACGATGGATATGATTTGATTAATAGAATTATAGAGTAGAGGTGTAGTTATGAGAAAACCAATAGTTGCTGTCGTTGGAAGACCCAATGTTGGCAAGTCAACATTTTTTAATAAAATTGCTGGGAGTAGAATTTCTATTGTAGAAGATACACCAGGAGTAACACGGGATAGAATTTATGCCGATGTTAACTGGTTAAATTATGATTTTACAATGATTGATACAGGCGGAATTGAACCAGATAGTGAAAATATTCTTTTAAAACAAATGAGAAATCAGGCAGAAATTGCTATTGAAACAGCTGATGTAATTGTTTTTATGGTTGATGGGAAAACAGGTTTAACAAATGAAGACCATGAAATTGCTTTAATGTTACGTAAATCACAGACACCAGTAGTGACAGCTGTCAATAAAATTGATACAAGCGATTTACCTATAGATTTTTATGAGTTTTATAATTTAGGTATGGGAGAATTGTATCCTATTTCATCGGTTAATCAATTTAGATTAGGAGACCTACTAGACGCTATTGTAGAACACTTTCCTGGAGAATTAATTACAGATTATGATGAAACGGTTACAAAAATTGCAGTACTTGGTAAGCCGAATGTTGGAAAATCGTCACTGATTAACGCTTTACTTGGAAAAGAACGTGTTATTGTAAGTGATATTGCTGGCACGACGAGAGATGCAATTGATACACCTTTTGACTACCAGGATGAAAAATTTGTTTTTATTGATACAGCTGGTATCAGACGTAAAAATAAGATTTCTGAGAATATTGAAAAGTATAGTGTTATCAGAGCTTTTACTGCTGTTGATCGTGCAGATGTGTGTTTAATCCTTGTAGATGCTGTTGAAGGTGTAACTGAGCAAGACAAGAGAATTGCGGGTTATGCCCATGATCGTGGTAAGGGTATTATTGTGTTAGGTAATAAATGGGATTTAGTTGAAGATAAAGAATATGGTTATAATGAAGCTTATAAAAATATTAGAAATGAATTTGCATTTATGACTTATGCACCAATTATGTTTATTTCTGCTTTAACGAAACAAAGAACACATAAGATAATTGATTTAGTACGAGATGTTCAAATACAAAGAAGTGTTAGAATACCAACAGGTGCTTTAAATGATGTTTTAAATGATGCAATCTATAAACATCAACCGCCAAGTAAAAAAGGAAAGCGATTAAAGATCTATTATGGAACGCAAGTAGATATTCAACCGCCAACTTTTGCATTATTTGTAAATGATCCAGAGTTATGTCATTTCACTTATAAAAGATATATATCTAACCAATTAAGAGAGCATTTTCCTTTTGAAGGGACTACATTAAGAATAAAAGTGAGACAAAGATAAATTATTTAAAGCCATGTTTATGACTTATTAACATGGTTTTTTGATGTTTATTTATATTTAGATTTATTATATAATAGTATTAGAGAATTTTTACTGAAAGAAATACTTGAAAAAAACATTATGAATGATTTGATGCTGTGTTTTATCGATATTAGATTATTATCGGTACTGCTAATATGATATAATAAAATTGATTAAAAAATTTAAGGAAGTGATTAATATGAAAATTGCAATTATTGGTTCTGGGAGTTGGGGAACTGCTTTAGGAAATTTATTATCTGAAAAAGAACATGATGTTTATGTATGGGGAAGAAACACAGCCTATATGAATGAAATCAATGAAATGAATGAAAATAAAAAATATTTGCCAGGCATTAAATTAGATGAAAATTTAAAATTTTCAAGCGATATTAAGTATGTGATCAAAGATAGTGAAGTTATTGTTTTAGCTATTGCGTCTCAAGGTATTAAGTCGGTACTAGAAAAATATTCTGATGTTATTAACCAACAGTTAATTGTGAATGTTGCAAAAGGGATAGATGTCAGTAGTTTAAGTACCATGTCACAATTGATTAATAAATATCTGCCGAACAATTCTTATGTTGCTCTTTCTGGGCCGTCTCATGCTGAGGAAGTATCAAAAAATATTCCGACAGCAATTGTATCTGCTTCAAAAAATAGAAAAGATGCTGAGTTTATACAAGATTTATTCACTACAGAAACCTTACGGGTATATACAAATCCGGATGTTATCGGTGTTGAAATTGGTGGCGCTCTTAAAAATATAATTGCAATAGGTGCTGGTATTTCAGATGGATTAGGTTATGGGGATAATGCGAAAGCAGCATTAATGACTAGAGGGATAGGTGAAATCGCTCGTTTAGGGATTAAACTTGGCGGTAGAGAAGAAACATTTAAAGGATTAACTGGTATTGGTGATTTAATTGTTACATGTACATCAATGCATAGTAGAAATCGCAGATGTGGTATTTTACTAGGTGAAGGCAAATCTCTTGAGGAAGCTGTTGAGAGCATTGGTATGGTTGTTGAAGGTGCTGCTACAATTAAAGCAGCCTATAAGTTATCTCAAATACATGATATCTATATGCCAATTACAAAAGAGCTTTACAATGTTTTATATGAAGCCAAAGATCCCTTAGAATCTGTTAGTAAATTGATGTTGAAAAGACAAAAACATGAGTTTGAGGAAATGGTGCATGCAACTGATTGGAATTAGGTGAAGAAATGGCTATAAAAAATAAATTTAAGTTTTTAAGATTTATAGTAATTGTAAGTTTAATTTTTTACTTTATCTATCGTTTTCTCATAGGGTATTTCGTAGCCGAAGAAGTAACGTATAATGCAAAATTTGATCAAATGTATTTGGAAAATACGTATGAAGGTTTTATCATTAGAAATGAGAAAATTTTTAAATCAGATATTAGTGGTGTCATTGAGTACAAGATTAATGATGGAGATGTCGTAAAAAAAGGACAGGTAATAGCCAAAATTCAGAATTCAAAAAACGACAATGAAGCTGAGAATGTAGCAAGTGATCAGGAAATTAATAGAGTTTTGTTAAGAGAGAATTTATTAAAAGAAACAGATCAAGAAATAACTATTATTAAAGAAAAAATATCTTTGGCAGCACAAGAAGATAAAGTTTATGAAATAAATCAGTTAGAAAGTTCTTTAGTGTCTAGATTGGATTATCAAGATAAATTAAAAAATACTAAAATTGAAAATTTTAATTTAGAAGAAATTAGTAACAGAAATCAATTAGATCAAGAAAATAATTATTTCTATTCTAATTACTCGGGTATTGTTAGTCGTAAATTTGATGGTATGGAAAAATTACTAAATTTGGCGAATCTTTACATGCTAGATTATTATGATATCATTAATAGCGATATAACAGTTGTTAATAAGATTTCAGGTGATTTAAAGGCTGGCGATAATGTCTATAAAATTATAGACAATTATGTATATTATCTTGTTTATATTATTCCTTTAGAAGATATAAAATTGTTTAAAAATACCTTAAAAGATGTTATAGTAGAGATAGGAGAACAAAAGATAACAGCTGATATTTATGATTGTTTTGAGAATAAAACCAACGGAATTTTAGTTCTTGAAGTAAATGAAACATATAAAGGGTTTTATGAAGATAGAAAAATTGAAAATGTAATTAAAAGCGATAAATTTAAGGGGTTACGAGTCCATATTGATTCAGTCGTTACGATTGACAATACTAAGGGTGTTTATCGCATGAATAGAAACTTTGAACCAGAATTTACTCCCGTGAGCATTTTGAATACTTTTGATGAATATGCAATAGTAGTGGACGGTTATTTTTATAAGTATGATAATGACTCTAGAGAAAAAATCATGACAATTGATGTGAACGATGAAATTTATAGAAATGGTATTAATTATATCGAAGATTAAAATAAAGGAGGATTATGTTAGATAAAGCGACTATTTTAAATAATTACACTGAAGTGAAAGACCATATTGAAAAAGCTTGTCAGAGGGTTAATCGCGAGAACGATGTCACAATTGTGGCAGTCACTAAAACTTTTTCGGAAGAATTAATAAAAAAATGTATTGAATTGGATATTTCAGATGTAGGTGAAAATAGACCCCTAGAAATGCGAGATAAATATGAAATTCACGGGGACCAAGTCAATTGGCATATGATTGGACATTTGCAAAGAAATAAAGTAAAATATATAATTGATAAGGTATCATTGATACATTCTCTAGATAGTGTTCGGTTAGCAAAAGAATTGAATAAAAGAGCTAAGAAAAATGATTTAGTCGTTAATTGCTTGGTTCAAATTAATGTTGTTAACGAAGATGCAAAGTTTGGAATACTCAAAAAAGAAGTAGAGAATTTTCTAGAAGAAATAAAAGATTTAGATCATATAAAAATTGTTGGTTTAATGAACATGGCACCTTTTTATGATGATAGTGAAGATGCCAGAAGTGATTTTAGACAAATGAAAATACTTTTCAATAATTTGAAAAAGCAAAAGAATAAGCCTTATGAAATGAAATATTTATCTATGGGGATGACAAATGATTATATTGTTGCTGTAGAAGAAGGTTCTAATATGGTAAGAATTGGTAGTGCGATATTTGGCCAGAGGGATTATAGCTAGGAGGTTATTATGGGAGAAAAAATTTCTGATAAAATTAAGTATTTTATGGGTGTTGATGATCATTCTGAAGAATCAATAGAATCAGATTCAGTTAAAACAAATGAATTTGTGCAAAGAAAATCTACTGTAAATGAGAATGATGAAGTTGAAACATCAGGTCCGATTAATAAAGTTTATGATATTTCAAGAAGTAGAATGAGAGTTGTTATTCACAGTCCAAGTAATTTTGAGGAAAGTGAAAAAATCGTCAAAAATTTATTAGAAAATAAACCTGTTATATTAAATCTTTCGAAACTAGAAGAGGGTGTAACAAATAAAGTTTTTAATTTCTGTTCTGGAGCGCTTTGTGCCTTACAAGGACATATGATCAAAATTGACAATGGCATTTTTCTATTAGCACCAAGCAACATTGATGTTACTGGTGATATTAAAGAAGAATTAGAAGCAAAAGGCATGTTTAGCTGGAATTAAAGGGGCAATAGATGAATATTTTAAAACGAACTGCAATATATTTTTTTGAAGTAATGAATTTTTTGATTTTTGCTAGAGTTGTTATATCATGGGTGGCACGTGGGCGAAGAAATCAACTGATTGATATTGTCTATCAATTGACAGAACCAATTTTATCGCCATTTAGAAAATTACAAAAGATGATTGGCATAGGTGGTATGCTTGACTTTTCTCCAATCATGGCGCTTTTAACAATGAACTTAATTTTAAGTTTCCTCATGGGACTTTAATGCGGTATTATTCAAAAGAAGAATTAATTAATCAATCAAGAATCATTGATGAAGATAAAATTGAATTGATTAAAGCACTTGAAACAATTGATCAAAGCACAAAATATTATTCCGTTGAATTCACCAATTTTTTATCGCCTAGTATTTATGAAATCGTTAAGGATTATATGATTCCTGAAGATTTTGAGATGTCGTATATTGGTGGTCATGAAAAAGCGGAGAGAAAAGTAGTTATGATTAAGCCATCTTATATGGAAATCACAGAAAATGATTTACCAATTACAGCATTACAAATTAATTATTCTGAAAAATTTTCGAATATTTCACATTCTGATATTCTAGGGACATTGATGGCAAGCGGTATTAAGAGAGAATTTGTTGGCGATATTTATGTTTACGATAATTTTTCTCATATTACAGTAATGGCATCAATTGTTGATTATTTAAAAATGAATATTAATAAGGTCAGACATTCTTCTGTGACTGTTGATAAGATACCTTTGTCATCAGTGCAATATAAAGAAAACGACTATAAAATTATTAAAACTACAATTAATAGTAACCGATTGGATGCAATAATTGCTTCAGGATTTGCATTGGATCGAAAAACATCTAAGAAAAAAGTTCTTAATGAAATGGTTAAAGTAAATCATCGATTAGTTGATACGCCACACATTGAATTAAGTGAAAAAGATTTAGTTTCGGTGCAAGGTGAAGGGCGGATTATTCTAGACGAGATCCTTGGCTATAGTAAAAAAAATCGGCTAAAGATAATAATAAAAAAAGTGATATAGGAGGAAAAATGATAAGTCCTTTTGAAATAGAGAATAAAGAATTTAATAGTAAAATTTCTGGATATAACAAAACTGAAGTGGATGAATACTTATATAAACTTTCCAATGATATTGAAAATGTGATTAAAACAATAGAAATGAAGGAAAAAGAAATTTCTAGATTAGAAGATGAATTAAAAAAGTTTCATAGAATAGAAAAAAATATTACTGAAGCTTTAGTTGTTGCTAAAGAAACAGCAAATGAAATAATTAATAATGCAAAGCAAAAATCTGAGAACATTATTGCTCAAAATGAGAACAAAGCTAAAAATATAATAGATCAAGCGAATCGCGAAGTATTGAATGCTAAACAAGAATTTCAAGTTGTAAAAAAAGATATGAACATGTATAAGATAAAAATGCGTTCATTAATTGATTCACAACGGGAACTAAATGAATCAATTACTATTGACGAATAGTTTCAAATAATATATAATTTTAAATAGTTGAATATATACAAGGAAGGGAAAAGTAAATTAGTTAATTTTTAAGAGAGTTAGTGGTTTCTGTGAACTAATAAATTGATTAATCGAAAAATCACCTGGAGTAATATCACTGAAATTTAGTAAGTGATATCGTTATGTTAGCGATAATAACAAATGAAGAGGTTACATAAGTAACAACTTGGGTGGTACCGCGTATTTAAACGTCCCTAGACATTTGTCTAGGTTTTTTTATTATAAAAAAAGAGGTGGAAAAAATATGAATGGATATGAAAGTATTGATAAGCTCTCTGTAAAAGAAAGAGAAGCAAAGATTAGAGAGTATTGGGATGAAATTGATTTATTAAAGGAAAGTATTGAAACAAGAGAAGGTAATGAGACTTTTATTTTTTATGATGGGCCGCCAACTGCCAATGGTAAGCCGGGGATTCATCATGTTATTGCAAGAGCATTAAAGGATGCTGTTTGTCGTTATAAAACGATGAAAGGCTATCAAGTAAAAAGAAAAGCCGGTTGGGATACTCATGGTTTACCAGTAGAATTAGAAGTTGAAAAACAATTAAACTTAAACAACAAAAGTGAAATTGAAGAATTTGGAATTGATAAGTTTTGTACGAAGTGTAAAGATTCCGTTTTTGAATATGAAACTGCATGGCGAGAACAAACAGAAAGAATGGCTTATTTAATAGATTTAGATGATCCATATATAACACTTGATAATGATTATATAGAAACTGAATGGTGGATTTTAAATAAATTTTTTGAAGAAGACTTTATTTATGAAGGCCATAAAATTTTACCATACTGTCCTAGATGTGGTACTGGATTAGCTTCTCATGAAGTGGCTCAAGGGTATCAGGAGATTAAAAATAATACAGTTTATGTAAAATTTAAACGCGCAGATGCTGATGAATATTTCTTAGTATGGACAACAACACCATGGACACTTGCAGCGAATGTTGTATTAACAATGCACCCCGATGAGACTTATGTAAAAGCTAAGCATGATGGTGAGATATTAATTGTAGAGAAAAAATTAGCAGCTGAAGCTATTGATGGTGAATTTGAAATTATAAGTGAACATAAAGGTAGCGAATTTGAATATGTTAAATATGAACAATTAATGCCTTTTGTTGAAATAAAGGACCAATCAAATGCTCTATTTGTAACCCTTGGGGAATACGTTAATACAGATGATGGTACTGGAATCGTTCATACAGCCCCTGCTTTTGGTGAAGACGATTACAATTTAGGAAGAAAATACGATTTGCCTGTATTACAGCCAGTAGATGAAGATGGTAAATATACTGAAACACCTTGGAAAGGCAGATTCGTAATGGAAGACGGCCTTGAATTGGATATTATTACTTGGTTATATAATAATGATAAATTACACAGAAAACAGAAATTAGCTCATAACTACCCGCATTGCTGGCGATGTAAAACACCTTTAATTTATTATGCTAAGCCTAGTTGGTATATTGAAATGACAAAAATTAAAGACCGATTAATAGAAAATAATAATAGTGTGAATTGGTTCCCAGATTATGTTGGAGAAAAGAGATTTGGTAATTGGCTTGATAACTTAAATGATTGGGCGATTTCTAGAACGAGATATTGGGGAACACCATTAAATATTTGGCGATGTGATGATTGTGGCGAATTAAAGTCTGTCGCATCAAGAAAAGAACTGGCTGATCTAGCCGTTGAAGATATTGATGAATCAATTGAACTACACAGACCTGAAGTTGATGAAGTGCATTTAACATGTGAGAAGTGTAATGGTCAAATGACAAGAGTACCTGAAGTAATAGACTGTTGGTTTGATAGTGGATCAATGCCATTTGCACAAATGCATTACCCATTTGAACACAAAGATGACTTTGACGAATATTTCCCTGCTGATTTTATTTGTGAAGGAATTGATCAAACAAGAGGTTGGTTCTATTCATTGTTAGCAATTAGTTCATTTGTTATGGGAGAGTCACCTTATAAAAATGTACTTGTAAATGACTTAATTTTAGATAGTGATGGTAAAAAAATGTCTAAAAGTAAGGGTAATTCATTAGATGCATTAGAATTATTTGATGAATATGGGGCAGATGCTGTACGTTGGTATATGTATCATGTATCACCTGCATGGACACCAACAAAGTTTGATGTAGAAGGTTTAAGAGAAGTGAATTCTAAATTCTTTAAAACCCTTCAAAATGTATACAATTTCTTTTCATTATACGCTAATACTGATGATATTGATGTAGAAAGTTTTGATGTGTCTTATGAAAAGAGAACAAAGCTAGATAAATGGATTTTATCAAAGTTAAATAACACAATTAAAGCAGTAGAGGAAGAGTTGGAAGTATACAATTTAACAAAAGCGGTTCGAGCAATTCAGGAATTTGTAGATGAAGAACTTTCTAACTGGTATATCAGACGTTCTAGAAGAAGATTCTGGCAATCTGATTTAAATGATGACAAAAAAGCTGTATACCAAACAACTTACGAAATTTTACTAGCAGTTGTTGAATTATCAGCGCCTTTTGCACCATATATAACAGAAGAAATTTATGATAAAATGACAAAGAAAAAATCTGTACATTTAGAAATGTATCCTGTAGTGAATGAAGACCATATTAACAATAATCTAGAAAAGGAAATGGATTATGTTAGAGAATTAGTTACTTTAGGTAGAGCTTCTAGAGAAGCGGTTAAGATTAAAGTAAGACAACCAATTAATAAAGTAGTTGTTAATGGTAATAAAAAAGATCTTATTGAAGATTTGATTCCCCTCATTAAAGAAGAATTAAATGTTAAAAGAGTTGAATTTGTTGATAACTTAGATAAGTATATGAATTATGAATTAAAACCTAATTTTAAAGTCATGGGGCCTATGCTTGGAAGTAAAGTTGGACTGTTTAATAAAACTTTATCTCAATTAGATGCAAGTGTTTATGCACCTAAATTAAAAGATGGTGAGACCGTAACAATTGATTTAGATGGAGAAGATTTTGAGTTAAAACCTGAATATGTTGATATTCGAATGGATGCTAAGGAAGGTTTTACTATAAGACTTGAAAATAATGTGTTTATTATTTTAGATACTAATTTAGATGAAGACTTAATCAATGAAGGTTATGCTAGAGAGTTCATTTCTAGAATTCAACAGATTAGAAAAGATAAAGATTTTGATATGATGGATCAAATAAATATCTATTATGATACAGAAGAGAAATTTGATAAAGCAATCAAATTATATGATGATTACATCATGGAAGAAACATTAGGTCAAAGTATAGCGAAAGAAGATCGGGAAGACTTTGAAACTTACGAATTAAATGGTATTGATGTAAAAATATTTATTGAACAAATTAAATAAAGAGCCATAGAAGAGTTCACTTATGTGAGCTCTTTTTTTATAATTATATTTTGATTCTGATAACATTCACTTAATCAATAATATAATTGAATAAATCAATATATTAATAAAAAATATTAACAAAATTAACTTGACAATCAATAAAATCAATATATAATAATATATATATAGGCGACACATGAACATATGGATTATTATACATAAAAAAATATGATTTACTTGAGGAGGTGATTAATATTGAGTATTAATAAGATGATTGGCACGTGTCCAGTATGTCAACACGAATTAACAATTACTAAATTGTCCTGTAATCATTGTTCTACAGAGATAACTGGTCAATTCAAAATGTCTAGGTTCGATCAGTTGTCTGATGAACAGAAAAATTTTGCATTAACATTCATAAAAAATGAAGGAAATATTAAAAAAATTGAAGAAGATCTTAGTATTTCTTATCCAACAGTTAAGAATAAATTAAAAGATTTGAAAACTGCTTTAGGATTTGATCATAATGAACCGGTCATCAATAAATCTGAAATTCTAGAAAAAATTAGTAATGGTGAATTAACACCAGAAGAAGGTGTCAAACTTCTGAAATAAGGAGGGTTATTAAATTGGATATAAAAAGAATACTAGAAAAGTTAGTTGAAGGAAAAATTAGTTTAGAAGAAGCCTGGGTATTAATTGACCCAGAGAATAGTTCAGAAAATAGTAGAAAGTATTCAAAAACATTAACTAATCATAATAACGAAATTTTTTTTACCGTTAGAATGTTCTAAAAAATCAGTCATAAATAAGAATTGAAAACTGTATTAAGACATATAGGTATTTGAAAATACATTAAATTTAAATAAGGAGGCAATTATGAGTTCAGAAAGAAAAAAGATACTTGAAATGCTAGAAGAAGGTAAAATTACTTCAAAAGAAGCAGCTGATTTATTGGAAGCTATAGATGATTCTTCAGTAAAGGATGTTAATGTTACTAAGATAAGCAAAAGTTATAGTAATAAATACTTAAAAATACGAGTTTTTGAAGCAGAAAAAGAAAGTAAAGTAAGTCTGAATATTCCGATTAAACTTGTTAAACTTGGTATATCTTTTGCAAGTAAATTAAATTCAAAAATAGAAGGCGTTAATATATCAAATGAAGAAATTGATATAATATTAGAAGCAATTGACAATGAAATCGAAGGAGAAATTCTTTCAATTGATGCAGATGATGGAAAAACCCAAGTAAAAATATATATTGAGTAAAAAAATATAAATTTTATTTGATTTTCATCAAATTTTAGTTTACAATTGTACATGTAGAAGAAACTAAGAAGAACAGTAAAGGAGGTTTTAAAATGATTAATGTAATAGCAGATCTAATTAGAAGAGAAAATAAAGAGATAAGTGAATATCATTTTAAATACAGCCTGGACTATAAATTTATTTAAAGATTATTATAATTCAATAATTTTTAAATCCCCATGGGTGTATTATGCCTAGGGTGAATTATATGTATTTTACCATAGGTATTACCTATGGTTTTTTTATGTCCAGATTTTAGGGGGAAATTATTACTATGAAAGAATTGAAAAAACAGTTAAAGTATTTTGAGGGTTATAAGTTAGTATATTTTATAGCTTTCATCGCAGTAAGTATAGCTGAAATAGCCTCATTATTGATACCTATTATAATTAAGTTTTCAATTGATTCAATTATTGGAGAAGAACCATATGGTGACTTACATTGGTTTGGAGAACTCATTAATGGTCGGTTAATTTATGCATGTGTTGCAATTATTAGTGTTGCCTTAGTACATGGAATATTTTTGTTCATTAAAGGAAAAGCAGCTGCCTTTGCTGCAGAAAATGTGATTATGAATATGAAAAATGACTTATTTAATCATATTCAGCATTTACCATACAAGTACTTCAGCCACATGGATTCAGGGGATTTGATTCAAAGATCTACTTCCGATATTGAAACCATTAGACGGTTTCTCGCAGTACAATTTGTTGAAGTGGTAAAAGTATTTGTGATGCTCATTGCAGTAACTTATTTAATGCTGTCTTTGAGTGTTAAATTAACAATCGTTGGATTGATACTTGTACCAGTAATCATTGCTTTTACGTTTTTTTATTTTCTTAAAGTTAAGAAAAGATTTAAAAAAGCAGATGAATCAGAAGCTGAGTTATCAACGGTATTGAAAGAAAACTTGTCAGGTGTGCGTGTTGTAAAAGCTTTTAATAGAGAGAAAACTGAAATTGAAAAATTTGATCATAAGAATCATCGCTATTCAAAGGATATTTATCATCTAATAAAAGAGTTAGCTGTTTTTTGGAGTGTATCTGATTTACTGTGTTATACTCAAGCCAGTTTAGTTGTGCTTTTTGGTGTAAAATATGCTTACCAAGGAGAAATAACCATTGGTATTATAGTTGCTTTTATGACTTATGAAACAATGCTCATGTGGCCTGTTAGGCAATTGGGAAGAGTTTTGACTGATTTTGGAAAAGCTTCTGTTTCTTTAAAAAGAATCAATGAAATTTTTGATGAACCAATTGATGAAGAAGAAAATTTAGGTATAAAACCTAAAATCTTAGGTGATATTGAATTTGAAAATATTAAGTTTGCTTTTGATCAAGATGTTATCTTAAAAGATTTATCCTTTAAAATAAATAAGGGAGAAACAGTTGGTATTCTAGGGAGTACAGGGTCAGGTAAATCAACAATAATTAAGCTTATCTCAAGACTGTATGATTATGATGCAGGTAGTATTAAGATTGATGGTATTGAGTTAAATAAAATCAACAAAAAGTGGATTAGAAGACATTTGGGATTAGTTTTACAAGAACCTTTTTTATTTGCTAAGTCAATTAAAGAAAATATTCGATTAGGAAACCACAAAGCAACGCAACAGAGCATTGAAGAGGTAACAAATATTGCAGCAATTCATGACAACATTTTAGAATTTGAAGAAGGTTATGATACTTTGGTGGGAGAAAAAGGTGTCTCTTTATCTGGTGGTCAAAAACAACGAATAGCCATCGCAAGAAGTTTGATTAAAAACTCTCCAATTATAATTTTTGATGATTCATTAAGTGCTGTTGATACAGAAACGGATATTAAAATTCGCCGTGCCTTAAAAAACAGAAGTGAAAAATTAACAACGATTATTATTAGTCATCGTATTAATACTCTAAAAGAAACAGATAAAATTTTAGTATTGGATCAAGGTAAAATTGTTGATTCGGGGACTCATAATGAATTAATTAAAAGAGAAGGATTTTATAATAAAATTTGGAAAATACAATCGAATAAGGTGATATAAATGGAGCAACAGAAATATAATATTAAACTAATAAAAAAATTAATGAAGTCAGTAAAAAAATATAAGAAATTGTTATTAACAATAGTTGCATTGATGTTTTTGACAGCTTTGACAGAAGCATCTATTCCATATTTGAATAGATATGCTATTGATGAGTTTGTTGTAGCAAAGAATTTTGAGATGTTCAACTTATTTATTATCGGATATTTAGTAATTATCGGTCTATTGTCATTCTTCGTTTATGCATTTATTGCAGCAGCGGGTAGATTTGAAACAACTTATATTTATGACTTAAGAAAAGAAGCCTTTAATAAATTGCAGCATTTATCCTTATCATACTATGATAAAAACGCAGAAGGGTGGATTATTGCAAGAATCACATCAGATATTGGTAGTATCGGCGAAAAAATCACATGGGGGATTGTTGATTTAATCTGGGGTAGCTCAATGATGACAATAATTTTAATTGTTATGCTTTCAATTAATGCTAAATTAACCCTTATAATTTTAGGTATAATGCCGCTTTTAATGTTGATTAGCACTTTTTTTCAAAATAAGCTATTGGTTGCTCATCGATTGATTCGGAAGTTTAACTCAAAAGTAACAGGGAAAGTTGCTGAAGGAATTTCGGGTGCCATAGCAACAAAAGTTTTAGTAAGTGAAGATAATAATTTAGCTGATTTTAAAGAAACGACTGGAAGCATGAGAGAGCGTTCTATTCATGCTGCTGTTCTTTCTGCAGTCTATTTATCAATTGTTGTTGTATTAAGTTCAGCAGGTATGGCTTTAGCTATCTATTTTGGTGGTAGCGGTGTCATCGCAAATACAGTAACTTATGGAACATTGGTTATGTTTCTTACCTATACTAAACAATTTTTTCAGCCAATTCAAGAAATCGCAAGAATATTGGCCGAGTTCAAAGCGGCTCAAGCAAGTATAGAACGAGTATATAACTTAATTAATGAACCCTTAGAAATTGATGATTCAGATGAAGTAAAAGAAATATATGGTGATTTAATTAATAAGAAATATAAAAATTGGGAAAGTATCCAAGGTAAAATAGAATTTAAAAATGTTACCTTCCACTACTCTGAAAACGAACCATTATTAAATGACTTTAATCTAAAAGTTGAAGCTGGATCAAAAATAGCTATCGTTGGAGAAACAGGTGCTGGAAAAAGTACACTAATCAATTTAATATCAAGATTCTATGAACCTATTAATGGAGAAATATTAATCGATGGTATTGATTATCGAAAAAGAAGTCTATCTTGGTTACATTCTAATATTGGGTATGTTTTGCAAGACCCTCATTTATTTAGTGGCACCATAAAAGAGAATATAAAATATGGTAACTTAAAAGCTACTGAGGAAGAAGTAATTAAAGCAGCCAAATTAGTAAATGCTCATGATTTCATTGTTAAAAAAGAAAACGGATACAATTCTATTGTAGGAGAAGGTGGTAATTTATTATCTACTGGAGAAAAACAGTTGATTTCTTTTGCAAGAGCTATTGTGGCGGACCCTAAAATATTTATTTTAGATGAAGCCACTTCATCAATTGATACTGAAACTGAGTTTGTCATTCAAAAAGCTATTGATAACATTACAAGGGAACGAACCAGTTTTATTATAGCCCATAGACTATCTACGATTGTTGATGCGGATCGAATACTGGTGATGAAAAACGGTAAAATTGTAGAATCTGGCAGCCATCAGGAGCTATTATCTCAAAAAGGATATTATTCTTCTTTGTATAAAGCTTCTTAACAACAATTTATAATAAATATATAATAACTTCTGTATTTCAGCAAAATATGGAAGTTTTTTTTAGATAATTACTCCAAAAATTTGATATACGAAATATAGTTTTTTGACCAAGTTACATAAACTTGTTATAATGTATATACGATAAAAAGATGGAGATGATAATTATGATGATGTGTTCAGAATGCCACGAAAAAATTGCAGTGGTTTTTGTAAATAAAATTGAAAATAGTTCAAATGAAGTAAAAGGTTATTGTATTGACTGTGCTGTAAAGCATGGCATTGACGTAGAAAAAGAAATTAAAAATAAGACAGGAATGTCTACAGAAGAATTTAATAACATGAATAAACAAATGGAAAGTATGTTTGAAGATATGGATATGGAAAGTTTCAAGGAGCAAATGGAAACAATGATGCCTGGTATGATGAATATTGATGGTGAAGATAATGATGACAATGACGATAGTAGTCCAATAATGGATGCTTTTAGTACACTATTTAAAGGTAGTGAGACTTCAGAAAATAAGAATCAAAATAAAGGGTCTAGTAAAAGTAGCCATAAGAGATTTAGTGGTTTGACTAAAAATCTGGATCGGTTTGGAACGAATTTGACAGAAATGGCAAGAAATAATGCTGTTGACCGTGTTATTGGAAGAAACAAAGAAATTGATCGTGTCATTCAAATTCTCAATAGAAGAGGGAAAAATAATCCTGTTCTTATTGGAGAACCAGGTGTTGGTAAAACAGCTATCGCTGAAGGCTTAGCCGTTAGAATTGTTGAAGAAGAAGTCCCAGAAAAGATTTTTGATGCTGAAATTTATTTGTTGGATTTAACTGCTGTTGTTGCAGGGACACAATTCAGGGGTCAATTTGAAGGACGATTAAAGAAAATTATCGATGAAGTCGTTGATAACGGGAATATTATATTAGTTATTGATGAAGTCCACAATCTTGTAGGTACAGGCGATGTACAAGGCGGATCTATGAATGCAGCAAACATTTTAAAGCCGGCTCTAGCGAAAGGGCAGATTCAAATCATTGGTTCAACGACTCTTGAAGAGTATCGTAAGAATATCGAAAAAGATGCTGCGTTGGAAAGAAGATTTCAAAAGGTTCTAGTTGATGAACCATCAGTTCTAGAAACTGTTGAAATTTTAGAAGGTATTAAAGATTATTATGAATCTTATCATAAAGTAAAGATTTCTAAAGATGTTATAGAAAAAGCAGTTTATTTATCTGAAAGGTATATAACCGATCGTTTTTTACCAGATAAAGCAATAGATGTAATTGATGAGGCGGGTTCAAGAGCAAATCTTAAAAACAAAGGATTAGTTGAAATAAAAGTTTTAGAAGATAAACTTTCCCGAATTACTAAAGAGCGTACAAAAGCAGCTTCTCAAGAAGACTATCAAAAATCAGCTGAATTGAAAATGGAAAGTTATACCATTGTTCAAGAAATTGATGCTTTAAAAGAAGAATTAGATCTTGTCGAAATTACAGAAGAAGATATTGCTTATGTAATAGAGGCTTGGACAAATATACCTGTACAAAGAATTAATGAAGCGGAGGCTATCAAGTTATTAGCTTTAGAAGAACGTTTAAAGAAACGTGTTGTAGGACAAGAGGAAGCCATTCAATCCTTAGCTAAAACTGTTAGAAGGAATAGATCCGGTTTTAAGCGAAAAAGAAAACCTGCATCATTCATTTTTGTTGGCCCTACAGGTGTTGGTAAAACAGAATTAGCAAGAACTCTAGCTGAAGAATTATTTGGAAATGAAGAAGCAATGATAAGAATAGATATGTCTGAGTATATGGAAAAACATACAGTTTCTAAATTGATTGGTGCGCCTCCTGGATATATAGGTCATGACCAAGGTGGACAATTAACAGAGAAAGTTAGACGAAAACCTTATTCGGTTATATTGTTAGATGAAATTGAAAAAGCTCACCATGATGTTTTCAATATGCTTCTACAAATTTTAGAAGATGGCCGATTAACGGATAGTCAAGGAAGAACGGTTTTCTTTGAGAATTCGATTATTATTATGACATCAAATGCTGGAACCGATCATAAAACTGCTGTTGGTTTTGGTAATCAAACGGATAATAGTATGCGCCAAAGTGTTGATTCGGCTTTAAAGAAAATTTTTAGACCAGAATTTTTAAATAGAGTTGATGAACGTGTAATCTTCAACCGACTAGGAAAAGATGAATTAAGAGAGATTATTAAATTGATGGTTGATGAAGTAAATGATGAAATGTCTGATAAGGATATGTCATTACAAATTACTGATGAAGTCATTGAATATATTTTAGAAGAAGGGTACAGTTTAAAATACGGTGCAAGACCTTTAAGAAGAGTGATCCAAAAGAACATTGAAGATGAAATAGCTGAAAAGTATTTAAGAGGTATTTATCAAGATGGTTCAAATGTAAAGGTAGATTATGATGGTAAAAAATTAATCTTTGCATAAGAACGAAATAATAATGACGTCAATCTTATTGGATTGACGTTTTTTGTTTGCCCGGCATATCTATTAAGCTAATGGGTTGAAAGAAACCCTGTCACTCGTTAGAGAGAAGACAAGAAATAGGCAAGGGCATTATCGGTGACGGTATTGTCTGAAGGAAGCTGAGGTTGCTGACTAGAATATAAAGCGAAAGCCTGAACCAAGATTGGCATATATAAAGGGTAACCTTGCGAAAAGTGGGAAAGCCCAAAATCTAACAAAAGTTATATATGTTTAAATGGATAGATTTAGTCAGAAGCAAATAGATTTAACCGGGGAAGTACTAATGGCTACTTAAACATTAATACAAGTTGAAAGACAAGTATAAATGGGCCAGAAGTATGCAGAGTAAGTGGTAGTAGTGATGAACTTTAGGCCTAAGAAAGCTGGTAACAGACTGGAGGATAAAACCTAAAGGACTGATAACAAAGTTTATCAGATAAATTCAATTTTGAAAGAAGTGAATTTAATGCAAAGCATGATAACAGATATTGAAAAACGTTTAAAAGGTATCAAATTTCTCTTTGGAAAAACAAGAAAAAGAAAGATGAAAACTCTTGAAAGAACCTTTTGCCGATCCATTGAATTATGGACTGGAAAACAGGTCAGGTTATTGCAGTATCATTAGGAAGTAAGGTAAGATTGCCCTCGGGCTAGAGACGCCTACAAATAATGAAAATAAAGCAACCATAGAGAAAGGAACTATTGACTAAACGTGATGAAAGACCAAAAGTGTAAGGGGGTCAAAAATGAAGAAGTATTATAGCTTAATAGATAAAATTTATAATAAGAATAATATTTCTTTAGCTATCGGGAAGGTAAAGAAAGGTGGTAAAGGCCCAGGAATAGATGGGATTACACCAGATGAAATATCACCGGAAATAGGCAATGAAATCCACCAAGCACTGAAGACAAACAGTTATGAACCAAAACCAGTGAAACGAGTAGAAATTCATCAAGGACAAAAGACAAGAAAGCTAGGATTACCAACAGTACGTGATAAAATAGTACAACAAGCAACAAGACAAATCCTAGAACCAATCTTTGACAAAGAATTTCATCCATCAAGTTATGGATACCGACCCAATAAATCCTGTGCGAAAGCAATAGCAAAAGCTGAAATATTTATGGGAAAATATAAGCTAAGACACGTGTTAGATATGGATTTATCGAAATGCTTTGATACACTAGACCATGAAATCATAATCAAATCCTTTAATAAAAGGATAAGTGATGGAAGGGTTTTAGACTTATTGAACGATTTCTTGAAATCGGGAGTAGTAGAAGATGGCACATTAAAGCCAACTGAAACTGGTTCTCCGCAGGGAGGCGTCATTTCACCATTAATTGCGAATGTATATTTAGATGAATTCGATAAGCATATGCGTGCACATAATATACGAATTGTACGATATGCAGATGATATTTTGGTGTTTGCTAAAACAAAAGCACAACTCATGAAGTATAAGCAAATTGCTGAAAAGAAACTTAAAGAGATGAAACTAAAGATAAACGTTAGGAAAACGAAAGTAACCCACTTATCCCAAGGAGTAAATTTTTTAGGAACATACATCACCGAAAAGTACATTGCCGTAGAGAGAAAACGCATCCGAAGATTAAAAGATAAAATAAGAAAAGAAACAAGAAGAAATCAAAGTAGACCCATGGAACACATAATCATGAAAATGAATCAAATACTTCACGGATGGATTAATTACTACAAGATAACAAATTGCAAGGGATTGATAAAAGGACTCATGAGCTGGATTAGGAGAAGACTTCGAATGATAAAAATGGTCCAATGGAAAAGTTATAAACCCCTTCATAAAATTCTTAGAAGAAAAGGATTTAAGGGAGACTTACCTAAAATAGCCATTAATAAATGGAAGAATTCAAAGTGTTATCACATACACAAGGCTTTACCAAATGAATATTTTGAAAGTCTTGGACTGTTTGATTTAACAAAAGTTAAAGTTGGAATTTTATCTTGCTATAAAGAATAGCAATGAGATATTTGAAGAGCCGGATACGCGAACCGTACGTCCGGGTTCTGTGAGAGGAACGTTCCCAGAAAATTGTTTCTGGGAATTACCTACTCGATATTGCAATTAAAAAATGTTCTTACATCATAAGTAAGAACATATTAGTCATTCGTAAAATATTACAATTCTTTTTTTGCATCAACAAAAACATTAAATTGTTTTTTCATAATGCTAAATGGTTTAGACATATTTTTTTCTAATTGTCCTCTGCCAATATTTTCAAGTTCTTGAGCGGCTTCAGTAAATTTAGGCATATTAAAATTCATAGATGAGCCTTTTAGTTTGTGTGCAATAAATGCGATGTCATCATAAGCAAGCTTTTTAATTGAACTTGATAATTCTTCAATATTGTCTTGGTAGATTGTAATAAAATCTGATATTAATTCCTCTAATAACTCTTGATCTTTGCCTATTTCTTCATAGAGTTTTTTATAAAATTTGTTCATAGTACCTCCCTGTGTACTCCTTAAGTATATACTATGTAAGGTCAAAAATAAATGTTTTTCTCAATAAGTCTAAATTACGTTGATTATAGGCCGAAATGGATAATGTAATTAGTACCAGGTTGTAATACCTATTGACAATTATTGTGAGTTTTATTACAATATAGTAGTTAGTTAATATTTTAAGGAGGAAAAATATGAACATTGAAGAAATAAAATCATTGATTAATACGATTAATCAATCGAATATTGAAAAGGTAAAATTTAAAAATAATGATGTTACGTTAGAAATAATTAACAATTCAGGCATAGGGCAAATAAATCAACAAAGTACAATAGGTATAGAGACTAATCAAGAAGAAACTTTACAAAATCATAAAAAAAATATGGATGCTATTGAAACGGTAAAGTCACCTTTAGTAGGCGTTTTTTATGAAGCTTCAGGACCGACTGAAAATCCTTTTGTAGTTGAGGGTCAAAGGGTTGAAAAAGGTGAGGTCTTATGTATTGTTGAAGCAATGAAAGTCATGAATGAAATAGTGGCTAAAGAAGATTGTATTATAAAGAAAGTTCTTGTCTCTAATGAAGAAATAGTAGAATATGATCAAGATTTATTTATAGTAGAGTAGTGATGAAATGATAAAAAGAATTTTAATTGCCAATAGAGGAGAAATTGCTGTAAGAATTATTAGAGCTTGTAGAGAATTAAATATTGAAACCCTAGCGGTGTATTCAAAAAATGATCAAGAATCTTTACATGTAAAATTAGCAGATATAAGTGTATGCATTGGAAGCAGTAAACTCTCAGATTCATATTTGAATATTCCACGAATCATTACAACGGCTAAACTATATAATTGCGATGGGATACATCCTGGTTACGGTTTTTTATCAGAAAATTCTAGATTTGCAAGGGTTTGTGAATCCAGTGATATTATTTTTATTGGCCCTAAAGCAGAAATAATTGAGCTGATGGGAAACAAATCATCAGCAAGAGAGATGATGGAAAAGGTAAATGTTCCAATTGTTCCTGGCACAGCAGTAATTGATACAATAGAAGAAGGTTTAAGGGAATCTAAAAAAATTGGATTTCCAGTTTTAATTAAAGCTTCTGCTGGTGGTGGCGGTAAAGGTATGCGTATAGCCGAAAAAGAAAGTGATTTTGAAAAAGCTTTTAATACAGCAAAACAAGAAGCGTTAAATGCTTTTGGAGATGATAGAGTTTATATAGAAAAATTAATTGAAAATCCCCGACATGTTGAATTTCAAATGCTCTCAGATCATTTTGGAAATACTATTCATTTAGGTGAACGCGATTGTAGTATTCAACGGAACCATCAAAAAATTATTGAAGAGAGTCCTTCAAAAGTAATAGATGATCAATTAAGAGAAAAAATGGGAAAAATTGCTACAAAAGCAACAAGTGCTATTGGTTATACCAATGCAGGAACAATTGAATTTTTATTAGATAAGAATAAAAAATTCTATTTTATTGAAATGAACACTCGGATTCAAGTGGAGCACCCGGTGACTGAAATGATTACTGGTATTGATTTAATAAAAGAACAAATACTTATTGCAAGTGGTACCAATAGACAATATTCTCAAGAAAAAGTAAAATTTTCTGGCCATGCCCTTGAATGTCGAATTAATGCAGAAGACCCGGATAATAATTTTGTGCCTTCTCCAGGGAAAGTTAATCTCATTAATCTTCCGGGTGGTAATGGCGTAAGAATTGATACCTTTATCTATAACGATTATGAGATTTCACCGATTTATGATTCTATGATCAGCAAAATAATTGTACATGGGGATAATAGAGAAGAAGCAATTAACAAAATGAAAGGGGCCCTAGGAGAATTAACTATTGAAGGTATCAAATTAAATACCTCCTTTCTTTATGAAATCATGGAAGATGAGGATTTTATTAAATCAACTTATGATACAAGTTATATTGAAAAATTTCTAACCAATAGAGGTGATCAAAATGATTGGTAAACTCTTTAAAAAGAATAAAACTATAGAAATAAAAAGTATTAAAACAACATCTAGATACAATGATATATCTGCTGAAATGTACGACAAATGTGAATTTTGCGGAGAAATAATATTTAAAGAAGACTTGATTAAGAATTTAAAGATCTGTCCTAAATGTAAAGGGTACCATCGATTAAATCCAAGAGAACGCATTAACATGTTATTAGATGATAACTCATTTGAAGAATATTTTGAATTCATTGAGTCATCAAATCCTATTGTATTTGAAGGTTATCAAGAAAAAATAAAGCTATATCAAAAGAGAAGTGATGAGAAAACCGCTATTTTAACAGGAACAGGTAAAATAGATGGTAAAAAAATAGCGATTGCTTGTATGAATCCGTACTTTATGATGGGTTCTATGGGATCGGCATTAGGCGAAAAACTCACCCGTTTAATAGAACTGGCAACGAATAAAAATTTACCCGTTATAATTTTTACTGCTTCAGGTGGTGCCCGTATGCAAGAAGGTGTATTTTCCTTGATGCAAATGGCAAAGATTAGTGGGGCCCTTAAAAAGCATAGTAATCAAGGAAATCTTTATGTAACTGTTTTAACAGATCCGACAACAGGCGGTGTTTCAGCAAGTTTTGCAATGCTTGGCGATTTAATTCTTGCTGAACCAAAGGCACTTATTGGATTTGCAGGACCTAGAGTAATCAAACAGACTATTAAATCAGAATTACCAAAGGGATTTCAGCGTTCAGAGTATTTACTTAAACATGGTTTTGTTGATCAAATTGTCAAACGAAAAGGTATGAAAAATTTTTTAAGCAGAGTTTTAAGAATCCATCAGGTGGGATATAATGAAAAAAAATAAAACAGCATGGGAACATGTTCAGTTAGCAAGACATATTGATCGACCAAGAACTAAAGAAATAATTGCTATGGTATGTGATGATTTTATTGAATTGCATGGTGACAGGTATTATATGGATGACCCTGCTATAATAGGCGGCATTGGAGAAATTGAAGGGTTTCCTGTAACGATTATAGGACATCAAAAGGGAAAAAATACAGAAGAAAATATTAAAAGAAATTTTGGTATGGCACATCCAGAAGGCTATAGAAAAGCTTTACGGCTAATGAAGCAAGCTAAAAAATTTAATCGACCAATAATCAATTTCATTGATACACCTGGTGCATATTGCGGATTAGAGGCTGAAGAAAGAGGTCAAAGTGAAGCAATCGCACGGAATTTATTTGAGATGATGGATTTAGATGTACCTATTTTATCAATTATCATAGGTGAAGGTGGTTCGGGTGGTGCTTTGGGTCTAGGAGTAGCGAATGACGTATGGATGTTAGAAAATTCAATTTACTCAGTTATTTCACCTGAAGGTTTTAGTTCTATTTTATTGAAAGATGCTTCAAAAGCAAAAGAAGCCAGTGAAATGATGAAGATCATTCCCGAAGACTTACTAGAACTTTCCTTGATTGATGAAATTATTAATGAACCAGAAGGTGGCGGTCATTTGAATCATGAAGACTTAGGAAATATACTTAAGAAAAAGATAACTACAAAGTTGATTAGTTATAATGAAATTAAAAAAGAAAGTTTTAATATTGAGAGATATGAAAAATTTAGAAAATATGGAAAATTTAATAACAAGGATTTGAAGGTTTAGTCAAAATAATGCTAAACCTTCTTTTTATTTTTATGTAATAGCAATTTTTTTAACAGGAAAACGATTTCGCTAAATATGTAAGAATAGTGACAATTTTTTCTTTTAGTCAGCTGATATTATATAATTAGTTCGAAAGAGAAAGGAATTTAGTAAACATTTACTAAAACATTTGACATTTTAGTAATCTTTATATAAAATTATGATATAAGAAAATGAGAAAGGGTATTATAAATGGATTTAAATAATTTAGTAAATGAATATAAGAAAGTTTTTGACTCTCCTTCGAATGTACAAGGTTACTTTGCTCCTGGTAGAGTTAATTTGATTGGTGGTCATGTTGATTATCATGGAGGTTTTGTTTTACCGTGTGCTATTAATTATGGCACATATATGATCATATCAAAACGTAATGATAAAACGATTAATGGTTATTCAATGAATTTCATAAACCAAGGAATCATTAAAGGGAATTTAGGTAAATTATCAAGAGACTTATCTGATGATTGGTTTAGCTACGTAAAAGGCATTATAAAAATTCTAAGAGACAAAGGTTATTTGATTAACGAAGGATTTGATTTGTTGTTAAATGGAAATATTCCAAACGGTGCAGGATTATCATCTTCAGCCTCCTTGGAAATCGTTTTACTAGAAGGATTGAATGATTTATTTAATTTAAATCTTACCACTAAAGAAATGGTTGTTATTGCTCAATTAGTGGAAAACGATTACATTGGAGTTAACTGTGGTATAATGGATCAATACGCTGTCGCCTTTGGAAAGAATAATAATGCAATTTTACTTGATTGCGAAAAAATTGAACATGAATATGTTCCATTGCACTTAAAAAATAATAAAATTATGATTGTTAATTCGAACAAACAAAGAAAACTTTCGGAGTCAAAGTATAATGAAAGAAGAACTGAGAGCACCGAAGCACTTGAGATTATTCTAGAAAATAGTGATAAAAAAATCATTAACGAACTAACACTAGAAGATTACGAGACATACAAGGATCTAATTAAAAATGAAACCAAGCAAAAAAGAGCGAAGCACGTAATTACAGAAAATTTAAGAACTGAAAAAGCCCATAATGCATTAATAAGGGATGACTTAGTTGAATTTGGTAAGTGTATTAGTGGCTCGCATCAATCGCTAAAAGAAGATTATGAAGTTTCATGTAAAGAATTGGATTATATCGTTGAGTACCTTCAAAGTTTTGAAGGCGTATTAGGTGCAAGAATGACAGGTGCAGGTTTTGGTGGTTGTGTTGTAAGTATCGTTAATGAAAATATAATAAATGATATTGAAAAGCAGCTCACGAAGGATTACAAAGAAAAATTTGGTTATAAACCATCAATCTACATCGCTGATGTAGGAAATGGTTCTAACAAAATAGACCTAGAGAAGTGAAGTATCTAGTTCTATATAAATAATTAGTATAAGAAAAAAGGGGATGATTTATTTGAAGAAGTTTTTAGTTTTATTATTAGCTTTAGTAATGGTTTTATCTGTAGTTGGTTGTGGATCAACTGATACAGAAGAACCAACAGATACTGAAGAAGCTACCGAAGAGACAACAGAAGAGACAACAGAAGAAATGCCAAAAATTGGTGTAACAATTTACAAATACGATGATAACTTTATGTCATTTGTAAGAAGAGCCATCACTACATCTGCAGAAGGTAAAGCAGAAGTATTAATGAATGACTCACAAAACAATCAAGCAACTCAAAATGACCAAGTGGATATGTTAATAGCAAAAGGCGTTCAGTCATTAGCAATTAACTTAGTAGATCCACAAGCAGCACCATCAATTATTTCTAAAGCAGAAGCTGCTGATTTACCAGTAGTATTCTTTAATAAAGAGCCTTCTCAAGAAGCTTTAGACAGTTATGATAAAACTTGGTATGTTGGAACTGCATCTAAAGAAGCAGGAATCATCCAAGGTGAAATGATTGCTGAAATGTGGGAAAACAATCCTGATTGGGATAGAAATGGTGACGGCGTTTTATCTTATGTACTATTAAAAGGTGAACCAGGACATCCAGATGCTGAAGCGCGTACTGAATATGCAATAAGTTCTATTACAGATGCAGGTATTGAAGTTGAAGAATTAGAACTTCAAACGGGTATGTGGGATTCAGTAAAAGCAAAAGAATTAATGGATACATGGTTAGCTAAGCACGGCGACGACATTGAATTTGTAATCGCTAATAATGATGGAATGGCTTTAGGTGCTTTACAGTCATTACAAGCTAATGGTTACTTTACTGGAGATAAGTACATGCCACTTGTTGGTGTAGATGCAATTCCAGATGTATTAGAACAAATTAAAGAAGGTACTATTGCTGGTACTGTATTAAATGATGCAGCTAACCAAGGTAAAGCTTCTTTCGAATTAGCGTATAATGCAGCTATGGGTAATGATGTTCTTGAAGGTACTGAATGGGAATTACAAGACAAAGCTGTACGTGTACCATACGTAGAAATTACAATTGATAATATTGAATTTGCTGAAAAGGCTTACGAATAGAAATAACAAGTATCTAATTTAAAGATTCGAGTCTTTACTCGAATCTTTATTTTTTATCAAAAGTATGTGAGAGGTGGACGAATGAGTAATAATGAATATTTATTGGAGATGAAGGGTATTTCAAAATCATTTCCTGGTGTTAAAGCCTTAGATCAAGTACATATTAAAGTTAAAAAAGGGACCGTACATGCTCTAATGGGGGAAAATGGTGCTGGAAAGTCAACGTTAATGAAATGTCTTTTTGGAATATACAAAAGAGATGAAGGCGATATTATATTAGATGGCAAACCGATTACTTTTACATCTGCTAGTGATGCATTAGAAAACGGTGTATCAATGGTACATCAGGAATTAAATCAAGTGTTAACAACTAGAGTAATGGATAATATTTGGTTAGGAAGATTTCCTAAAAAAGGGTTATTCGTTGATGAAGAAAAAATTTATAATGATACCTTAGAAATTTTTAAAAGTTTAGATATTAAGATAGATCCAAGAGAAGATTTAGATACTTTACAAGTTTCAGAAAAACAAATGGTAGAAATAGCTAAGGCAGTATCCTACGATTCTAAGATTTTAGTTATGGATGAGCCGACGTCATCATTAACAGAAAAAGAAGTAAATCATTTATTTAAAATTATAAGAAATTTAAAAGAAAAAGGCGTAGGCATATTATATATATCGCATAAAATGGAAGAATTAGATCAAATTGCTGATGAAGTAACAATACTTCGTGATGGACAATACATTGCTACACGAGATATTGACAATATAACAGTTGATGAAATAATTAACTTAATGGTTGGTAGAGATCTTACAAATAGATTTCCAGAGAAGACTAGTGTTCCTGGAGAAACAATTTTAAAAGTAGAAAATTTAACTGCAGCAACACAACCATCAATTAATGATGTGTCATTTGACTTGAGAAAAGGTGAAATATTAGGTATTGCAGGACTCGTTGGCTCTAAAAGAACAGATGTATTAGAAACAATTTTTGGTGCAAGACAAAGAAAATCCGGAAAAATATATCTACATGGAGAAGAAATAAATAATGATAATCCGCATGAAGCCAATACTAATGGTTTTGCCATGATTACAGAAGAGCGTAGAGAAACCGGAATATTTTCGGATTTAGGTGTTGATTTTAATACAGTCATAGCAAACATTTTTACTTATCGTAATAAAAACAGATTATTAAATCAACCAGCAATGAAAAAAGATATCCAATGGGTAATAGATTCGATGAGTGTAAAAACGCCAAGTTTAAAAACAAAAATGGAATCATTATCTGGTGGTAACCAACAAAAAATTATTGTTGGGCGTTGGTTATTAACACAACCGGAAGTATTGCTAATGGACGAACCAACAAGAGGTATTGATGTTGGTGCGAAATACGAAATTTATCAATTAATGATTGAATTAACGAATCAAGGCAAAGGTGTTATCATGGTTTCATCTGAAATGCCAGAATTGATTGGGATTACAGATCGTATTATGGTCATGAGTAATGGAAAATTAGCTGGAATATTAGATACGAAGACTGCAACTCAAGAAGATATTTTGAGATTGACAAATAAACATCTATAGTATGGAGGAAATTATGTCAGAATTAAGAGAAAAATTTAAAAATTATAGTTCAGAGGATTATAAACATTTTGTATTAAGCAATGCAATTTTCTTTGTATTGTTGGGTTTATTAGTTGTAATTGTAGTACTTGAGCCATCATTTATATCATTTAGAAATTTTAGAAATATTTTATCACAGTCTTCAACACGTATTATTATGGCTCTTGGTGTTGGTAGTATTATTGTTACAAAAGGTACAGACTTATCCCTTGGTCGTCAAGTAGGATTGGCTGCTGTTATATCAGCTTCTTTACTTCAAGCACCTGGGTATGCTTATCGAATGTATCCTGATTTAGCACAGTTACCATTATGGTTACCAATTGTTATTGTTATGCTTGTAACGGGTGCCTTTAGTTTAATGAATGGATTTGTAATTGCAAAATTTAAAGTTGATCCATTTATTCAAACCTTAGGTATGATGATTATTGTATATGGTGTAAACTCCCTTTATTATGATCGCCCACCTTATGGTGCACAACCAATTGGTGGTTTAGATGAAAGATTTGCTAATTTTGCCCAAGGCTTCTTTAATATTGGTGGATTTAAAGTACCTTATTTAATACTCTATGCATCAATTATAACAGTGTTAATCTATATCGTCTGGAATAAGACGGTTTTTGGGAAAAACATTTTTGCCATTGGTGGAAATTCAGAAGCAGCATTTGTTTCTGGTGTAAATGTGACAAAAAACTTGTTAATGGTATATACAATGGCTGGATTCTTATACGGTATAGGTGGCTCACTAGAAGCGGCACGTATTGGTACAGCTACAAATAATACAGGTTTGATGTATGAGTTAGATGCCATCGCTGCATGTATTGTTGGTGGGTTATCCTTTGATGGTGGTATTGGTACCGTGCCAGGTGTTGTTGCTGGTGTATTAATCTTCCAAGTTATTGCTTATGGTTTGTCCTTTGTAGGGGTTAGTCCTTATATGCAATATATTATTAAAGGTTTAATTATAATTATTGCTGTTGCAATTGATAGTAGAGAACATGCTAAACAAAACTAATTAAAAATTTATAGGAGAGAATATAATGAATATTAAAGGAATTGCTTACTATCCTGAACACTGGGATAAAAATGAGTGGGATAAAGATTTAAAACGTATAAAAGCTATGGGTGTGAATACCATTAGAATTGGTGAATTCATGTGGGCTATTTTAGAGCCTAAGGAAGGTCAATTCGACTTTTCCTTACTCGATGAGATGGTTGAAAAAATAACAGATCATGGTTTTAAGATACTAATGGGGACACCGACGGCTACGTTTCCCTCTTGGGTAGTAAGTAATTACGATAATATTCTAGCAGTTGACGCCTTTGGTAACAAAAGAAAATATGGTACCAGGCGTCAGTACTGCTATAACTCTAAAGACTATCAAAGATTATCAAGAATTATTACAGAAAAAATGGTAGGTAGATATAGTAATAGGGAAAATATTATTGGTTTTCAAATTGACAATGAACTAGGCCATGAAGGTAGTGACTTCTGTCAATGTGATAATTGTAAAAAAGGATTTCAGGTATTTTTAGAAAAGAAATATAAAACTATAGAAAAATTAAATGATACTTGTGGCAATGTTTTTTGGGGGCAAATGTTTAATGCTTTTGAAGAAGTGCCTGTACCATTTAATGATTTACTTGGACATAATCCAACCTTAAGACTAGATTATGCAAGATTTATGTCTGCTTCATTAGTTCAGTATGCTAACGATATGATTAATGTTGTAAAAAATAATAAAGATAAAAAACAAAAAGTAACAACAAATCTACCAGGCGGATTATTCAACAAATGGTTTGATGCAAATGCCTTAGTAAAAAATGTAGATTTTGTTTCATTTGACAATTATCCAATTTGGGGTGGCGAAACGAATAATGCCAATGCGCCAAAGGTTGCTATGGAACTAGATATGATTAGAGGTTTAAAGAATCAAAAATTTTGGATTGTAGAAGAATTAATTGGTGCACAAGGACATGACTATGTCGGATGGTTACCACGTCCAAATCAAGCAAAGTTGTGGGCTATGCAAGCACATTTAAGAGGTGCTGAAAATATATTTTTCTTTAGATATAAAGGATTAAATAAAGGTGAAGAACAGTTTTGTCAAGGAATATTTGATGTTGATAATCGAATGAATTCCAAATTTGATGAAGTTGTTGATTTTTTCAATGATGTTGGTGGTAAATTTGAAACTGACACTTTGACAATGAATAATGAAGTGGCTATGGTATATGATTTTGAAAATATTTGGTCATGGAAGATTCAGCTACAATCAAAAACTTTTGATTTTTCAAAAGAATTTTTAAAACACTATAAAGCATTATATGACTTAAATATAAATACAGATGTGATTTCAACAGATAAGTCTTTTGACCAATACAAATTACTCGTCATTCCTAATATGCAAGTGATTTCTGATGAATTATTAGAAAAAATCAATGCATTTATAAGTAAGGGTAAACAAGTGATTTTTGGTTATCGATCGGGTATCAGAAACGAAAATAATAATATGCGACTCGGTATTAATCCAATAGAAAATTTAATTGGGGCAGAGATTGAGGCTTATGAAGCATTAGATCAGCATTCAGATGTAAGTCTTGAATACGATAATGAAGAATATAAATTAGATGTATGGCGAGACATTTTGAAAACTACCACAGGTGAATCAATTATAAACTATACTGATTATGGTTTTGTTGATAACAGTTGTGTGATAAAGAATCACTATAATAATGGACAAGTTTATTACTTTGGGGCTTCTTTACCTAACGAATTAATGAATGGACTTTATAAAAATGTTTTTGCTAACACTGATATTGAATTTAGTATTACAAATGATGCTGTTGAAATGATAAAATTACAATGTGACGGAAAAGAAAAACAATTCTTTTTGAATCACGATTTTACTAAAAGGGAAGGGATTGAAGCAATAAGTTACATTAGGAGATGATTTTAAATGGCAACATTGAAGGATATTGGTGAAATAGCTAATGTTTCAGTGAGTACAGTTTCTAGAGTATTAAATTATGACCATACACTTTCAGTTTCCGATCTAACAAGAGAAAATGTGTTTAAGGCTGCTGAAGAATTAAATTATAAAAAATTAAAGTCTAAATCAGAATTGCAGAAAAAAAATAAAGAAGAGCTGCTTATTGGAATTATTGAATGGTATTCCATGAGCGAAGAATTATCTGATCCTTATTATTTATCCATTCGCTCGGGTATTGAGCGTGCTTGTTTTGAAAGAAAAATTCAAATAAAGACTATTTTTAAAGAAGGTGGAACACTTAATATGGATCAACTCAGTGACGTCGATTCAATTATTGCTATTGGAAAGTACTCACAAAAAGAAGTGAAACTTTTTTCTGGTTTTACTCAAAATATTGTTTTCGTTGATTCTTCTCCAAATGAACATTTATATGATTCGGTTGTTGTAGATTTTTATGATGCTATGGAAAATGTTGTTGAATATTTAATAAATAAAGGACATAAAGACATAGCCTTTCTAGGCGGTAAAGAATTCGTAGGTGATGATCAAGAGGAATTGATAGACCCACGAGAATCTGGATTTATTAATATACTATCGAATAAAGGTTTACTTAATAAAAATCTTATTATCACTGGGCCTTTTAATGTTGAATCTGGTTATAATTTAGCAAAGGAAATTGTTAATAAAGGGGACTTTACTGCGATTTTTGTTGCAAGTGATTCAATGGCGGTAGGTGCCATTAGAGCGTTGAATGAATTGAATTTTAAAATTCCTGAAGACATCAGTATTGTAGGGTTTAATGATATCCCAACAGCAGAATATTTAATGCCCCCTTTAACAACTGTAAAAGTTTATACAGAATATATGGGTAGAACAGCTGTTGAGAAGATTTTGTCTAAAATAAATTTTGATCGAACAATTCCTCAAAAGACAGTTATACCAACTGAGTTAATTGAGAGAGAAAGTGTTTTGAAAATATAGAAAATGGAGGTTTAGATGATATTAGTATGCGGCGGTGCCGGTTATATTGGTAGCCATATGGTTTATCGATTAATTGAAGATGGTAAAGAAGTATGTGTAGTGGATAATTTATCCACGGGATTTGAAAAAGCTGTTCATTCAAAAGCTAAGTTTTATAAAGGGGACATCAGAGATGATGATTTAATGGATCAAATTTTTTCCGAAAATAAAATAGAAAGTGTTGTACATTTTGCTGCGTCTTCACAAGTAGGTGAAAGTGTTGAAAAGCCATTAATGTATTATGATAACAATGTGAATGCTTCTTTGCAGCTTGTAAAATCAATGGTAAGAAATAGCGTTTACAATATAGTTTTTTCATCAACGGCAGCAATTTTTGGAAATGTTGAAAAAATGCCTATTACAGAAGATACACCTAAAAATCCAACAAGTCCCTATGGTGAAACAAAACTTGCTATAGAAAAAATGTTAGATTGGACAAGTCGTGTAACGGATTTAAATTATGTAGCCCTAAGGTATTTTAATGTGGCAGGCGCCCACTATTCATCAGTTATTGGTGAAGCACATAATCCGGAAACCCATTTAATTCCAATTGTTTTACAAGTTGGTCTGGGTCAAAGAGATAAGATTTTTATTTTTGGCGATGATTATAATACTAAAGATGGCACGTGTGTGAGAGACTATATTCACGTGGAAGATTTAGTAGATGCACATGTTTTAAGTTTAAAGTATTTAGAAGAAGAGAAAAAAAGTAATGTTTTTAATTTAGGTAATGGTGAAGGCTTCTCTGTAAAAGAGATTATTGAATCTTCAAGAAAAGTAACGGGTAAGACTATTCCGGCAGAAATGGCTGATCGACGACCAGGGGATCCAGATAATCTTATTGCATCTAGTAAAAAAATTAAAAAGGTACTCAACTGGGAACCAAAATATACGAATGTAGAAGACATTATTGATAGTGCATGGCAATGGCACTTGAATAGTAGATATTAAGTAGGTGTTATTATTAATATTAATAAAGAAATTTCAAAACTAATTGAATATGGTATCAAAAATAAAATGATTATGCCTGAAGATCGAGTTTACGTGGCTAATCGAATAATTGCATTACTTGGAGTAAATACTTTTGAATTTGAGAAGGTAAATCCTAAAATTGAATTAACGACAACCCTTAATAATATTCTCGATTTCGCTTATCGAAATGACGTCATCGAAAAGGATATTGTTGCGCTACGCGATGTTTTCGATTCAAAAATAATGAACGAGTTAATGAAACGCCCGAGTGAAGTGATTAAAGATTTTAATTTATATTATGATAAAAGTTCTAAAGATGCAACAAATTGGTTTTATGAACTCAATAAAAATTCAAATTATATAAGAACCAGTAGAATTGCGAAAAATATGAAATGGAAGACTAATAGTGACTATGGTTTATTAGACATTACAATCAATCTTTCAAAACCAGAAAAAACACCTGAAGAGATTGTCATGGCTTCAAAGGCGAAGGCTACGAGCTATCCAAAATGTTATCTCTGTAAAGAGAATGAAGGTTATGAAGGCCGTATTGACCATCCCGGTCGAGCGAATCATCGAGTAATCCCTGTAAATTTAAATGATGAGGAGTGGTTCTTTCAATACTCGCCGTATTCGTATTTTAATGAACATTCAATTGTTTTTAAAGGTACACATGATCCAATGAAAATTTCCCTTGTAACTTTTAAGCGGCTCCTAGATTTTATTGAGAAATTTCCACATTATTTTTTAGGATCAAATGCTGATTTGCCTATTGTTGGTGGCTCAATTTTGAGTCATGATCATTTTCAAGGAGGATGTTATGAATTCCCTATTGAAAAATCAAAAAGTTTATTAAAAACTAAGATTGAAGGTTATCCAGGTATCGATTTATCAATAGTGGACTGGCCAATGTCTGTTATTAGAATTTCAGGACCAGATAAAGAAAGTCTAGCAGAATTGGCATGGAATATCGCAATGGTTTGGAAAAATTATAATGACGAAAGTGTAAATATTATTTCCAAAACAGTTGATGAACATAACACTGTTACTCCAATTGCTAGATTTAAAAACAATCAATTTGAAATTGATTTAGTCTTAAGAAATAATAGAACAACTGATGAATTTCCTATGGGTATATTTCACCCCCATGAAGATGTACACCATATTAAAAAGGAAAATATTGGATTGATAGAGGTAATGGGTTTAGCAGTTTTACCAAAGCGCTTGAAAAAAGAGATTAGCATGATAAAAGATATATTAATGAATGATGACGAGATTCCAAAAGAATTAAAGGATCATAGTGATTGGATTTTAGAAATGAAGGAAAAATACGCCTTTGATTCAGATCAAAGAACTATGGAAATAATTAAGGATGAGATCGGTAAGAAATTTACAAAAGTTCTGGAATATGCTGGTGTATTTAAAAGCGACGAGCAAGGCTTTATAGCATTCAAGGAATTTATTAAAGCGCTAAAAAACATTGAATAATCCCTCTCAAATAAAAGAGACTCCTTGGAGTCTCTTTTATCATTAGAAGAAAAGTGATATAATTCTTTAGGTGAGAATTGTAATTAAGGTTAAAATAATTACGGTTACCAAATATCTTAAGTTAACCGCAATTACAGTTTCACCTATTGTACCAAATCGCTATCATCGTCTATGGGGATTCAAT
>Ga0306868_1000140_pt1 | contig 56747 bp, 52 predicted proteins | sample AntRauTorckE6832_FD_190411 | JGI IMG/M metagenome (GOLD analysis project Ga0306868, IMG submission 190411) | Saline lake microbial communities from Rauer Islands, Antarctica - Metagenome Torckler E6 #832 (v2) (version 2) | ecosystem: Environmental > Aquatic > Non-marine Saline and Alkaline >... | reverse complement strand
AAAATACCGTAGGGCGTACGGGAATTTAAGCTTTTGGAGAACTAGTAAGACCAAATTAATACTTAGTATTAATAGGCAGAGTTTGAAGAATTAAGAATCCACGTGGGCTTGCCCCGTGGAGCGTCAACATCGCCTTCAGATGTAAAGGTTTCGTAAAGCTTCTTGAAAGTTTTATTTAAATGAGTAAAAATTTATTATATAATAGTTAAAAGGGTAAAATGATTTCAAGGAGGCGTAATGAAAGAAGAAAAACTTGGGGAAATAGAAAAAGAAAATAAGAAGAAAGTAAGAAAGAAAAAGAAATCATTTTCTAGAAAAAGTACTAGTTTAAAATCAAGTCTAATGATTTACTTTGTTTTACTAGTGATTGTGCCTTTATCAATTGTTGGATATTATTCATACTCTAGTGGTGCAGGAGAACTAGAATCAAAAGCTATTGAAACAATTCAAATCATTAATACTGCTACAAAGGATCAAATTGAAATGGAACTCCAACAATTTGAAAGTGTCGGTAAAATTTTGACCAGTAACGTATTAATTACTCAGTATTTAGCAAATATTGATGAACCATTTAATTCGGGTATCACATCTAGGGTTTCGAGTCTATTAAGTGAATATAGTAGAGGTATCGGCGAGAGTTCTTTAGGTGTATTTATAACCAATAGCCAAGGAGAAATCATACTGGATAGTGAAGAAGATTCTTTCAAAGGGATTAGTATAAAAGAGAATTCCGAATTTACAGAATTAATTGAAAATAAAGAAGCAACATGGACAGAACCTATGATTTTCGAGGGAATCGATGAAAGAGTACTTATACATTTAGTCCCTTTAAGGTTAAGTAATGAAGTCGTAGCTATTATAGGTTTTAATTATAATTATCAATCGATTCAAAAACGGGTTGAAAATGCCTCTATCGGCGAAAAGGGTTATAGCTTTTTAGTTGATGGAAAGGGAAATATTATTTCCCATAGTAATAGTGATTATGCTTTTAGTAAAAATATTGTTACAGATAATATAGAGGTGAATTCTGACCAAGGAAAAGATATTTTAAAAGCTGACGGTTCTGGTCAAGGAGAAATAGAAATGGCTGGAGAAAAATACAGTTATATATTCAATCAAGTCAATCGTTGGACACTGATTACGAAGGTGCCGGAAAGTCAGTATATGGCTGGTGCAAAGAAGACGCTTACGCGAACAATTATTGCGATTATTATTTTTTCTGTTATTGCAATTATTATAGCAACGCTAGCAACAAATTCTATTTCTAAACAGTTGAATAAAGTTGTGAATCAGATGGAAAAAGCAAAGAATGGGGCATTAAATTTAAGTGTTGGCAAACAAAAAATTAAAGAAATAGATGAATTAGGTAGTAGTTTTAATACAATGATGAAAAATATTATCCATTTAGTAGAAGATGTTAAAAGCGTAGTTCTAGAGGTCAATGGCATATCAACTGCTATACAAATGACGACAGATGAACTAGGTAAATCATCAGAAGAAGTTTCAAAAGCAATTGAAGATGTAGCTATTGGCGCAACAGATCAAGCTTCTGAAATGGATGCTTCTGTAGAAGAAACAAATGTATTAGCTAAAAATTTAAGTGTGATTGTTGAAAAATCAGATCAAACGTTGAAAAAAACAAAGGCTATGCAATCTAAGTCAATTAAAGGTGCAAAATCATTAGAAAAATTAAGTGAAGGGATTGATGCGACGACAGAAAAAAGTCAGAACATTGCCTCTAAGATTTCGGTTTTGACTAACAAATCTGAAGAAATTGGTACAATCCTTGAGACCATAGAAGGTATATCTGATCAGACCAATCTATTGGCTTTAAATGCTGCAATAGAAGCAGCAAGAGCAGGTGAAGCGGGAAAAGGTTTTGCAGTTGTTGCTGATGAAGTAAGAAAACTGGCTGAAGAAAGTGGTAAATCAACAGTAAAAATAAAAGGAATTATTGAAGATATACAAGGTATTATTACTTCGGCAAATAAAGATGTTGATGATTCTGGTGAAGCTATTAGTGCAATTAATGAATCAATTAATAATGCAAATGTATCCTTTAAGGATATTAGTGAAAGTATCCAAGATGTTATAAATAATGTGACGGTACTTGGTACAAACATTAGCGAAATCGATACAATTAAAAATTCTGTTGTTATATCCCTCGAGAAAGTTCTTGGAATTACACACAGTTTTGTTTCGAATGCTGAAGAAGTTTCTGCTACCGCTGAAGAACAAAGCGCAGCAATTCAAGGTGTCAGTATAACAATTGATGAATTAAATCAATTGGTAAATACATTAGAAGACTCAATGAACCAGTTCAAATTATAAAGTAGACGAAGGAGACCCCCATATGGCAAAAGAAAAAAAAGCAATGAGTTTAAGAGTTAAACTAACAATATATTTCCTGATTTTAATTATTATTCCTGCAAGTGCCGTTGGTCTGTACTCTTACAAGAAAAGTGAAGAAATTTTAGAAGATCAAATTGTCGATAAATTAGAAATGATGAATACATCAATTGTTGATGAAGTAAATGATCGTATGAACGCCTTTGAAACCATTGGTGGTGTTTTTGGGACAAATGTATCCTTAGTAGATTATATCCGTAACTTTGAATCAACAACAAATAAATATGAACCAGGAATCACAAGGCTGGTGAATAGTTTTTATGAAAGTGTAAGTGCTGAGAGCAAAGGTATCATTTTAATTAATAAAGATGGCACGGTGATTACAGATAGTTTAGAAGGAGAACTGAAAGACAATTATTTTTATGGTAATAAATTCTTTCTGGATGCTATTGCCAGTGAAGAAGCTATTTGGTCCGATGTAAGAACCGTTGAAAATATGAGTGGGAATGTACTTATTCATGCGATACCTATCAATGTAGACGGTGAAAACCGAGCGGTATTAGCATTAATGTTAGATTTTGAAGTCATTAATGATATTGTTACAGAAAATTCCTTAGGAAATGAAGGTTATAGTTTCTTGACAGATGAAATGGGTATATATTTAGCACACCCCGATAAAAACGTCCGATTCATTAAAACAATGCTTGATCAAGAAAATGAAGCGTTGTATGATATTGGATTAAAAATGACTGATGGGGAAAAAGGTCGCGGCTATTTTTATGAAGAGGGCAGAAGAAATATAATTCTTTATGAAGGGATCAATCATTGGTCTTTAGCAACCGTTGTTCCAGAAGACCAATTTATGGCACCGGCGAAGGATATATTTAATAAAACCTCAGTTGCAATTATTATTTTTGCTATTATTGGGTTACTATTTTCATTAATTGTAACCAATGGGCTAGTCAAACAGTTGAATAAGGTTGTTGAGAAAATGAAAAAGGCGAAAGATGGATATCTCAATTTAACTGTGGAAAGACAAAGCATTAAAGAAATCAATGAATTAGGCGAAAGTTTTAATGTAATGATGAAGAATATGGGTAGTTTAGTAGATGGTGTGAAAGATGTTGTGAAAGAAGTGAATGGTATATCTACTTCAGTTAAGATGACATCTGATGAATTAGGAAAGTCATCCGAGGAAGTTTCTCGAGCCATAGAAAATATTGCTAGTGGGGCAACAGATCAAGCTTTTGAAATGAATAATTCCGTTGAAGAAACAAATATATTAGCGAAAAACCTTAGTGTCATTGTTGAAAAATCTGATCAAACTTTGAAAAAGACAAAAGAAATGCAACTTAAATCTACTGCAGGCGCGAAGTCTTTAGAAAAACTAGATGAAGGCATTAGTAAAACAACGGAAAAAAGCGAAAATATTGCTTCAAAGGTTTCAATTTTAACAGATAAATCCTTAGAGATTGGTACAATTTTAGAGACCATTGAAGGCATTTCAGAACAGACGAATTTATTAGCTTTAAATGCTGCTATTGAAGCAGCAAGAGCTGGTGAAGCGGGTAAGGGATTTGCTGTTGTTGCTGACGAAGTAAGAAAACTTGCGGAAGAAAGTGGACAGTCAACAGTTAAGATAAAGGATATTATTGAGGAAATTCAAAAAATTATTCAATCGGCCAATGATGATGTAGATGCTTCCACAGAAGCTGTTGAATCAATTAATCAATCAATTGATGAAGCAAATCTTTCTTTTGGTGCTATTAATAAAAGTGTTCAAGAAGTTATTGGTAATGTTTCTGACTTAGGAACAAACATCAGTGAAATTGATAGTATAAAGAATAATGTGGTAACTTCTTTAGAAAAAGTACTGAGCATAACAGAAGGGTTTGTTTCAAATGCTGAAGAAGTTTCTGCGACAGCAGAAGAACAGACGGCAGCAACTCAAGGTGTTGGTGTAACAATTGATGAATTAAATGATTTAATTCAAGCCTTAGAGAAAAAGTTAGACGTTTTTCAAGTATAATTAAGAGGGGGAACATATTATGAAATCAATCGAACTATTAAAAAAACGCGGTTATGTATCAGAGTTTAAAAATAAGACTATTTCTGATGATGATTTAGAAACAATTAACGAAATTATTTTAGAGGCATCTGATAAATATGCTGATGGTATAAAAATTGAGAATCTACAAGGTGATTTTGTCTATAAAAATTTATTGGACTATGAATATAAATATGGTAAAATAGTGAAAGCGCGAAGGTACATTGCATTCACGACAACGGATGTCTTAAAAGGTTATGAAAAAACAGGCTTCATCGGTGAATGGATTATATCAAAGTTGATTGAAAATGGCATAGATGCTAAATGGTTAGAGATTAATGACCACGACAAGAGATTATTTGAAACATTTAATTTCGAAGAGGGATCTTATTTAGTGAATTTTATAGCCATTGGTTATGGTATTAAAGAAAGCAACATTGCCAAGTTATTGAAAAACAAATATAAAAATAGTATAAAAAACTTAACAAGTATGGGTTATTCAGATACAATGGACATGAAGGCAGATAGTGAGATTGTCTATAAACTAAGCATACACGAATTTGTTTACAATAACGAGTTTGGGCATATGTTTAACGACAATAAATTAGAAAGAACTGGTTTACAAAGAGTTTTTCAAAGTTTACACTTAGCACCAACGATTACTAATCGACAATTGTGGAGAATATTAATTCATGAGGAAAAATTATTTATTGTTTTCGTATCAGATGATAAGATTGCAAAGGTTGAAGCCGGGATACTAAGATTTTATTTAGGTGAAGCCTTAATCAATAATGGTATTAAAACAAGATGGTATGAAGTAGATGATTTAGACTTAGAACAATATAAGTTCCCAAAAAATTCTTTTGTCCCAGGATACTTTACGTATTAATTTTGAGGTGAATAATGAAAAAGAAAAGATTAAGCATAGCAATATTATTAATTGCTATGTTTTTACTGTCAAGCTGTACTGAAGTTGAATCTAGTGAAGAAAAATCATCAGGAGAAGCTGGAGTAGTTGAAATGGAGACATCAGAAACGACTGAAAAAAAGGGAGATGTTTATCGAGTAGATTTAGAAAATGAAATTAAATTTTTGAATACTTTGAAAAAAGAACACTATGAACAGGAAATACTTAAGGTAATTGATGAAAAAACGAAATATGTGAAAAAGAACAATACTGTTATTTATGCAGATAAAGCGTTAACAGAACCATTAAAAACTTTAGATGCACGGGAAAGTTTTTATGCAGAAAAAATTGATTCTGAAGCAGGTATTGTCACAGTAAAAGATGATTATTATTCAACAACTAGAGGTTATATTAGACAAAGTACATATCACGATAATAAACTTGATTTTATTTTGAGACAATATGAGGGCGTGGATTATACCCATGAAATACCCTTTGTAGAGTATGAAAATAATCCGCGAGTGAAAGCAAAGGGAATTTATTTAACTTTGAATACAGCAATAGATCCTAAAAAGTTAGATGCATTAATTAAAAAAGCAAATGAAACAGAGATCAATGCTTTTGTTATTGATGTAAAAAATGATTCTGATAGCTTATTATTCGAATCAGAAGCAGCTAAAAAATATAATCCAAAAGCAATTTTTGCTAAAAAAGATATATCTGGAATTATGCAGAAATTAAAAGATAATAATATATATACTATTGCAAGAATTGTAGCTTTTAAATCTCCACAATATGCAACAGAGAATCCTGAACATGCCATTACTTATAAAGGGACCAATACAGTTTATAAGAATAGAAATGGTGTGGCATGGGCCTCTGCTTATGACCGGGAGCTTTGGGATTATAATATTGAGATTTCAAAAGAAGCCGCAAGATTAGGTTTCAATGAGATTCAGTTTGATTATGTTAGATTTCCTGCTTTAACAAAGGCAACGCGAGAAAAATTAGATATGAAAAATAATCGTGACGAAAATAGAACCCAAGCCATTCATAACTTTTTACGAAAGGCATATGAAGAACTTTCAAAAGAAAATGTTTATGTTTCAGCAGATATATTCGGATGGGCGACATCTTCCATTTCTGATGAGGGTATTGGACAACATTGGGAAGCCTTAACTTCTACTGTAGATTATACATCTCCAATGGTTTATCCAAGTCATTATGGACCCGGAATATATGGGTTAGCAGTACCTGATGCACACCCTTATCGAACGGTTTATGAATCGGTAAAAGATGGTATTGAGAGAAATAAAAATGTAAATAATCCGGCATTAATAAGACCATGGATTCAAGATTTTACTGCAAGGTGGGTTAAAGGCTATATTAATTATGGACCAACTGAAGTAAGAGCACAGATTCAAGCCTTAGAAGATTTAGGTATTGAAGAATTTATATTGTGGTCACCAGGCAATAATTACACATGGGAAGCTATTAAACCCGCTCAAAATTAATATTAGAAACCCCTTTAATGACGTTCGGAGAAGCGTTCAAGGCAATTATAAGACAGGGGGAATCCCTGTCTTTTTTTAAAAATATTAAGGAGATGATGAGAATGAAAAGAGCATTAGCAAAAGCATTATTAGATATTGAAGCAGTAAAATTAAGAGGAACAGATGATTTGTTTACATGGGTTTCTGGTATTCGTTCGCCAATTTATTGTGATAATCGATTAACCATTAGTTATCCTAAAATAAGAAAGATGATTGCCAAGGCAATTGCCGAAAAAATTTCGGAAGAGTATCCAAATATCGATATTATTGCAGCAACAGCAACGGCTGGTATTCCTCATGGCGCCTGGATTGCTGACTTATTAGATAAGCCTTTAATATATGTTAGGGGTTCAAATAAAAAACATGGTCGGAAAAATAAAATTGAAGGACATTATGAAAAGGGTAAAAGTGTTGTCTTAATTGAAGATTTGATTTCAACAGGCAAAAGTTCTTTAGAAGCTGTTGAAGCTTTAGTCGAAAGTGGTTTAGTGGTTGAAAAAGTTTACGGTATTTTTAACTATAATTTTGATTCAATGAAAGAAAAATTTAAATCTGCGGATATGATTTTTGAAACATTAATTGATTATGAATTAATGCTAAAGGTAGCAGTTGAAGAAAATTATCTAAGCGAAACAGATGAGAAGTTACTCCAAAAATGGAGTAAAAATCCAAGAATGTTTACTGATTTATAAAAATGATAAATTTATGAAAAAATTAAACTAAGCCTACCCTCGAACTCAAGTTTAAGGGTAGGCTTAACTTTTAAAAAATCTATAAAAATTTGATTATAAATATTCTGTCAAATTAAAGCATTTTATTAATGAAATACTCGTGACAACTCAGATCATCAGTTAGTTCAGGATGAAAAGAAGTAACCAGTATATTGTCTTCGCGTGCGGCAACGATATCATCATCAATTTTGCAAAGAATCTTTACGTTTTCTCCAGTGCTAGTAATATATGGTGCTCTAATAAAAACCAATGGTATATTTTTTGTTGAAATATATTTAATTTTAGCTTCTGTTACAAAACTATCTAATTGACTACCATATGCATTACGTTTGACACAAATATCCATTAGATTTAAATGAGTATTTGATCTATTATCTATTTCTTTCGCAAGGAGTATCATTCCGGCGCATGTTCCCCAAACTGGGAGACCATTTTTGACTTGATTGATTAACTCTTCTTTGATTTTTAAATCAACAATTAATTTTCCAATGGCAGTACTTTCCCCACCTGGTAATATAATGCCATGAAGGTTATTAAAGTCTTCGGATTTTCGTACTTCTATGCCTTCGTGGCCCAATTTTCTGATCATATCTAAATGTTCTTTAAATCCGCCTTGTAAAGATAAAACTCCAATTTTTTTCATATTAATAACCTCTATTAGACATTTTGTCTGATTTTTCTATTGAGTGAACATTGATGCCAACCATTGCTTCGCCTAGATTTTCTGATATTTCTGCCAATATTTTAGGATCATTATAGTTACTAACTGCCTTTACTATAGCATCGGCTCTTTTGCGAGGATCGCCTGATTTAAAAATTCCTGAGCCAACAAAAACACCGTCGCAACCAAGTTGCATCATCATTGCTGCATCAGCTGGTGTAGCAATGCCGCCTGCTGCAAAATTCACAACAGGTAATTTCCCGTTTTTATGAATATATTCTATTAGATGAATAGGAGCTTGCAATTCTTTTGCGGTATTCATTAATTCTTCTTTTGTTAGATTTTTAATTCTACTAAGTTCAGAATTCATTAATCGCATATGTTTAACAGCCTCTATCACATCTCCTGTGCCAGGTTCTCCCTTTGTGCGAATCATAGCTGCACCTTCTCCAATGCGTCGTAGAGCTTCTCCAAGATTTTTAGCCCCACACACAAAAGGAATTTCAAAAGATTTTTTATTAATGTGTAAACTTGGATCGGCTGGTGTTAAGACTTCACTTTCGTCAATGTAGTCAACATTAAGTGCTTCTAAAATTTGTGCTTCGACAAAATGTCCTATTCTTACTTTTGCCATGACAGGAATAGAAACCGCATTTTGGATACCTTTATCATTTGTGGATCAGAAGCTCTTGCAACGCCACCATCTTTTCTAATATCCGCTGGAACTCTTTCAAGCGCCATAACTGCGCAGGCACCTGCTTCCTCAGCAATTTTAGCTTCTTCGGGCGTTGTAACGTCCATAATAACGCCCCCTTTCAACATTTGAGCAAGATTTTTGTTTAATTCATACCTTTTAGTCATAATAAACTCTCCTTAATACATACAAAACTAAGATTATTCAATGGCGGAAATTTTGCACAGTTGCGGTACAATTAATAACTGTACCGCAACTGTATTATCATTATGCCATATATTAAAGAAAATGACAACGGATTTTAGATTTTTTTAAGAGGACTATTATAAATATAAATGAGATGTAATTGTTAAAAACCATTAAAAATGGTAAAATAACAATAATAGTCTTATCAAAGACCAAAATTTTTCTATTAGAATTTTGGACATGTTATATTAATAAGCAGTTTTTTATAAAACAATTTGGTTTAGGTGGTCATATGAAATTTTTAAAATTTATTAAAAAGAATGAGAAAACAATTAAAAGCATTTTGATTTTTTTATCAGTTGCTATAGTTGTCTTTTTAATTGGAAATTTTTTATCTCTTATTTATAATTCTAAAATTTGGGAAACTGCCTTATTTTTAATTTTTCGAAAATTTATTAATGGATTTTTTGTACTTTACTTAATATTTATTGGAACCGTTGTATTTTTTGAAAGTGATGACCCTTCAACTACAGTTGCTTGGTTATTGGTTATCATATTTTTACCTATTGTTGGATTTATCCTATATATTATGATGGGGAGAAACATTAGTAAGACTTTTCGAAGGGTGCGAGATATTAGTAAAGGAACAAAGAAAGAAAAGAGAGCCGCAATACAAAAAGAGTTGGTAGAATATTTACCCCCTATTCGAAATAAAAAAAACGAATATATATCTAAGTACTTAATGAATTTACTATTAAATAATTCTAATGCTCCCTTTAGTATCAATAATAAAGTTGAAGCTTTGGCTAATGGAAGCAATACATACTTTAGAATGCTAAAAGACATTAAAGAAGCTAAAGAGAGTATTCACTTTGAATTTTTTATCATTAAAAATGATGGTATTGGGAATGAGTTTAAAAAAGCTTTAATAAAAAAAGCAAAAGAAGGCCTTGAAGTAAGAGTAATCTACGATAGTGTAGGTTGTTGGAAGTTAGGAAAAGAATATATCACTGATTTAAAGAATGCTGGGGCCCAAGTTTATGCCTTTGCACCAGTATTATTTCCATTACTATCAAGAGACCTAAATTATAGAAATCACAGGAAAATTATTGTTATTGATGGGAAAATAGGTTTTACTGGTGGGTTAAATATAGGTGATGAGTACTTAGGTAAAAATGATTTTCTTGGTTTCTGGCGTGATACTCATCTTAGATTAGTAGGAGAAAGTGTTAATAGTTTACAAGAAATATTTATTAAAGATTGGGAAATGGTTTCAAAGGAATACATTGATCACCCAAGATATTTTAATAAATTTAAAGAAATAGTAGGCGATTCATTAATACAAATCGTTTCAAGTGGACCAGATTCAGACTGGCAATGTATTATGAAAGCTTATTTCATGATGATTGCTAAAGCTCAAAAAAGAGTGTGGATCAATACCCCTTATCTAGTACCAGAAAAATCATTGCGTATTGGATTAATAACGGCAGCTTTAAGTGGTGTTGATGTAAGAATTATTATTCCAAATAAGCCAGACCATTATTTTGTTTATTGGGCTAGTAGAGACAATATTGAAGAATTACTTCGAGCAGGTGTGAAAATATACACTTATGAAAAGGGATTTATTCATTCAAAAATTATTTTAGTAGATTCTATTGTTGGAACCGTTGGTACAGCAAATCTAGATTATAGAAGCTTAGAAATTAACTATGAAGTGAATGCATTTATTTATGATGAGAATATAGTAAATGACTTAGAAAAGCACTACATGAGAGATCTTAAACACTCAAAGGAAATTATCCTTGAAGAACATTTAAATAGAGGAATTAAAGAGAAATTTTTGGAAGCGGCTGGTCGTTTAGTTTCGCCACTGCAGTAAACATGGAGGCAATATGATATATTTTTTAATAACTATCGGAATCGTCGTAATAGATCAGATCAGTAAATTTTATGCACAAACCTTGCTACAAGATGGCCCATCTATTCCTTTAATAGAGGGCGTATTTCATTTGACTTATGCAAGAAACACGGGTGCTGCCTTTAGTATCCTTGAAGGCAATCAGTTTTTATTAAAAGGTGTTACAACTTTGATTATGTTTTTTTTAATAGGCTATCTATACAAAATGACAAAAGAAAAAGGACAAATACTATTTAAGATTTCCTTAGCATTTATCCTTGGTGGTGGCATTGGTAATTTAATTGATCGCATACGATTAGATTATGTTATTGATTATTTTGATTTTACATTAATAAATTTTGCGATTTTTAATGTTGCAGATTCTTTTGTAGTTGTTGGTACAATTCTATTAGGTTACTTATTAGTATTCAATAAAATAGAATTATAATCGTTTCTTTTTCTTAACTTTATAGTTAATGTAACCGCCACTTACAATTAATAGCGCACCTATTAGTGAATAGAAATCCGGAAAATCTGACCAAATCACAATCGAAAATATTATTGAAAAAATAATGTTCGAATAAGAATAAATCGTTAATTCACCAGCTGGTGCATAACGATAAGCTGATGTCATAAATATTTGAGCTGTTACAGCCGATAGGCCTATGAGTATTAGTAGTAAAGCTTCTGGACCTTTTGGTATAACAAAGTTCTTTGTAATAAGCATTACTGGTATTGTTACTAAAGTTGTAATTAAGGAAAAATAAAATACAATAACAATTGGTGCATCACTTTCGCTTAATTTGCGAACGGTTGTATAAGCAGCACCGGCTAAAATTGCTGAAGATAAACCAATAAGTGCAGGAATCACTGTTAGGTCAAAGGATGGTTTAATGACAAATAGAGCGCCAGTAACTGCAAGGATTAATGCATAGATTTGTTTGCCTTTTATTTTTTCCTTTAAAAATATAGCGGAAAAAACTAACACAAAAAATGGTGATAACTTGTTCATTATAACTGCATCTGATAAACTTAATAGAGATAAAGCAGTATAATAAGCAAAAATACCAAGTAAACCAAAAGTTGATCTTATAAGAATTAGCTTTGTGTTATTTGGTTTCAGTGAAGTATTAGTTTGATAAGCGTTGATTAAAATTGGTACAAGACCAATCATATTTCTAAAAAAAATCTTCTCAACTACTGGAATATTAGGTGTTGCTTTCACAGCAACAGCCATTAACGAGAAGAAAAATGCTGATAATGATATATAAAGTATACCTTTTGATTTATTCATATAACCCCTTTCTATTGTATAACATAGAATAGTATAAGGTATGTTTAATAAAATTAAAAGGAAAAGGAGAAAAAATGTTAAATAAAATAAAAGAAATGCTTATAAAAACAATTAAATACTCGATTATTGCAGGGGCGATTGGTGGGATTCTTTCTTTTTTATTGAAGTGGCCTCTTTATAAAGGTGTTTATATGGGGATATTAATCCCAGGTCTCGGGATTATTTTCTATGCTAGCGTTAATTTTGTTGGATTACCCAGTGAAAGAAGGGACTTTTTTACAGGTAAAATGAAACTGGAAAATAAGGAAAATGCTGATGAAAAAAATAGAACTTTGGGTGATGGTGGATGGGCACCAGCTTTTGTTGGTGTTTTAATGATTGTAATAGCATTACTAATTGAAGGCATATTTCATAGCTTGTAACATAAATGTAATTTAAAATAGTTATAAAATATGATAGAATACTGTTTAGATAAGAGAAAGGATGTTTTATGAATATTTATGTAAAGATTTTTTTAATAGCAATTTTGTGTTTTGCATTGATGTTTGGCTCAGGTATGTACGCCTTTGATAAGTATTATGTAGACAATTCTGAAGATTTTACAGAAGAAAGAATTAGTGGTTTAACTATAGACGATGAAATGAATGAAAATCCTTATTCAGGCGATGTGGAAGAAGTAGTTGAGAAAAAATCTGAGTTGGATTTGTTAATAGAAAAGTCTAATCGATTAAACATTTTAGTCTTTGGTACAGATGGCGGTCGAGCAGATACAATATTTTTAGTGAGTTATGATCCTGATGAAGATTTAGCTGATATTGTCTCAGTTCCAAGGGATACTTATCATAAAGTTGAAGGGCATAATGCCCAAGGGCAAAATAAAATTAATGCAGTATATGGCTTTAGAGATGTTGGTGGTTCTAAAGGAATGAAATATTTCTTAAGTGAATTTTTAGAAGTGCCTATTGATTATTATGTAAAAGTGAACTACAGTGGTGTTGCTGCAATTGTAGATGTTATTGGTGGGGTAGAGACAAATGTACCCTTTGATATGAACTATGATGACCCTTGGTCAGATCCGCCTTTGCATATACATTTCGAAAAAGGCGTTCAAACACTTAATGGAAAAGAAGCAGTTGAGTATTTAAGATGGCGAAAAAATAATGGCGAAGATGGTACTGGAGATCTAAATCGTATTTCAAGACAACAAGATTTCTTGGAGCGTGCTATTGATAAAGCGCTGGGTTTAAAATTGGCAAGAGTAATAAAAACGAGCTTGAATTATATTCGAACAGATATGCCCGCAAGTGATATGTTAAATACAGCAGCTCAAGCTTCAAATTTCAAGATGAGTAATTTAAAAACTTATCGAATACCTGGTAGAGCAAGTACAGATGGTAGAGGATTATATATTCATGACCCAGATGCAATGGAAAAAATGTTTGAAGAAATATATTTAAGAAGTAATGAGTAAGTGTGCAAACACTTACTTTTTTCTTAAGGAAATCTAGGATAGGAGGATTTAATGATTTATGCGATACTCATTGGTGTGATAACTGCAACAGTATCTTATATTTTTAATACCGTTGTAAGTCAATTAATTTTCATAATTCTAAATATAAACAATTATTTTTTTAATGCCTTATATTTTCCTATCCTTGGCGGTGTTATTCTAGGGTTAATGAATAAATATTTAATTACCCAAGACCGAGCTTTTGAAGTAGTAGCTATTGAAGAGGAAATTGAAAACATTGAAGAACATCTGTTAGAATTAAAAAGTGTTCTACTAAAAATGCTTGCATCAATTATTTCTTTAGCCTTTGGTTTTTCCCTTGGGAAACAAGGAACCATTGTATATTTAGGTGGTGCGATTGGTTCATACTTTGGTTACCATTTGAACCAATCTGCTGAAGAAATTAAGACTTTGATTGGTTGCGGTGTATCGGGCATGATTTCAGGTATCTTTGGCATGCCACTTTTAGGGATTGTCTTAGTGAATGAAGTAATTATTAAAGAAAGGCAACTCAAAAGAACAGTTTATATCAGTTTAACATCAGCAATAACATACTTAATTAATCACTATCTTTTGAAAGGTGATAGTTTTATTACTATGTTTACAAGAAATGAGATAGTAATTGATCTAGATTTATCTCAACTAATTATTTTTGGAATTTTTTCTGGTGCAATTGCTTTACTATACAACACCAGTATAAAGAAGATAACAAAATCTTTTTTAAACCAACGGCCATTTTTTACACCGATACTGGCTAGTGTATTTATTACGATTATTGGTATAAAAATCAAATGGATTTATTCAATGCATTTTGATAGTTTAGAATTTCTGTATTTTGAAGAACAATTATCCTTTTTGTTATTATTTATACTCATTAAAATATTGATTACAGGAGTTTCTTATAACTTTGGCGGTTATGGAGGTGTATTTTTGCCAGGAATCGTCATAGGTGCGATATTAGGGAAAATTTTTTTTCTAATGACGGGCTATGCAAATGTTTCAACAAGTATGATTGTAGGGATTGCTGGTATTTTTGCAGGATTTTCTGGTGGGCCTTTAGCAGGAATAGTTCTTGGGTTTAGTTTATCAGGGTATAATGTTGCGCTTTTACCTGGGCTAAGTATTGTCTCATTTATAGCGTACTTTATTGTAAAAAAGAGTCAAATGGGATTTTTGTATTAAAAAAGTCTAATTCTTTAATTGAATTAGACTTTCATTTTATTTAATGATATTTTCGCTTAAATTTCGTATATTACCTGCACCAAGCATAATTACGAGTTCTTTTGGGCCGATGGTATCTTTTAAATAGGCTTCACAAGCATTTAAATCGCCAATATATTTAACATTTTTTTGTTCCTTTTGCATGGCATTAACTAAATCTCTAGAAGAAATATTGTAAGTGTTTTCTTCTCTTGCGGCGTATATATCCGTTACAATTACTTCATCAGCGTCTGTAAAAGCAGATGCAAATTCTAACAATAATTCCTTAGTCCTTGAATAAGTATGTGGTTGAAAAACACAGATTGTACGCTCTTTATCTAATTTTTTTGTTGTTGAAAGTGTCGCTTTAATTTCTGTTGGATGATGGGCATAATCGTCTACAATGACTGCACCATTGTATTCTCCCATATACTCAAAACGTCGGTGTACTCCTTTAAAATTATTAATTTCTTTAGTAATTTTTTCAATATCTTCTTCAAATAAATTTGATAAAGCTATAGCAGATAGAGCGTTATAAATGTTATGCATCCCTGGAACACTTAAAGTACATTCTATTAAAAATTTATCGTTATAGAATATATCGAAAGTCGGATTACTAAAATCATCAAATGTAATATTTTTTGCTTGGTAATCACTCTTTTGATTGATTCCAATTGTAATAATCTTACCATCTACATATTGATGGATGCGTTTCGTATTATAGTCATCATTATTAACAATTAAAGTACCATTTGGTTTAATATTTTTTGAAAAGCTAATGAATGCGTTTATAATATGGTCTAAATCATCAAAATAATCTAAATGGTCTTCTTCGATATTTAAGATAATGCCGTAAGTTGGTTTAAGATTAAGAAAATTTTCTTTGTATTCACAAGCTTCGGTAATGATTATATTCCCATTACCTTTTAAAACATTGCCGTTAATTGCTTCTAAATTGCCCCCAACTAATGCTGTTGGTTCAAAATCAAGGTTCTTAAGAATGCAAGTAATCATTGAGGTAGTCGTTGTTTTGCCGTGGGTACCACTAACGGCAATACTTGTTTCGTAGGTATCTAATAAAGCCCCAAGTATTTCTGCTCGATTGACCATTTTAATATTTTTTTCTTTTGCTGTGATGTATTCTATATTGTTTTCATTGATTGCTGATGAATAAACAACTAAATCTGGTGAATCGATAAAAGATGCTTGGTGTCCTTGGTGTATGGTCGCCCCAAGAGATACAAGATTCTTAGTCAAATCACTTGTATTTAAATCAGAACCAGTAACTTTTATTTTTTTATCAATTAATATCTCTGCAATGGCACTATTACCAATACCGCCGATACCAATAAAATGTACATGGTTTATTTCTTCAAAATTAATCATAAATCTCTCCTTAATAAAGAACTTTTAAGTGTATAACATTAAGATTATACCATAATTCAATGGTTTTAAAAGTTTTTTTCATAAAAAAATTTCAATTTTATTATGAAAACCTATATGATATAATTAAGCTATACTTAATTTTAGTCTATAATTTAAATACAGTTTAAATGGAGGCGTATAATGACTTTAGAAAAAAATTATTATAAATCTTGGATTATTAGTGAAATAAAAGATTTGAAAGAAATCAATTGGAAAAATAATGAATTAAAGCAATTCACAAATTTAGATTTTAAAGTGTCATTTGAGGAAGTTCTTTTAGCGGAGGAAAGATTAGAGAGATTTGCTCCTTTTCTGAAACTGATTTTTAAAGAAGAAAATTTTGATGGTATTATTGAGTCGCCGATTAGAAAAATTAATTGTATTGAAAAGATTATAGATCGCGAAATAAAAGGGGATGTTTATCTTAAATGTGACCACTTACTTCCAATCGCTGGATCTGTGAAAGCGAGAGGTGGCGTTTATGAAGTACTAAAACATGCGGAAGACCTATTGATAGAAAATAACTTAATAAAGATAGAAGATAATTATAGTGTTCTCGCCCAGGGGGCATACAAAACTTTTTTTTCTAAACATACCATTACAGTTGGTTCCACAGGTAATTTAGGATTAAGTATAGGTATTATGAGTAAAGCTCTAGGTTTTAACTGTGTTGTGCATATGTCGAAAGAGGCACAACATTGGAAAAAGGAATTGTTGCGAAGTAAAGATGTACAAGTGATTGAGCATCAAGCGGATTATTCAAAAGCTGTACTAGAAGGTCGCCAAGCAGCAAAGATTGATCAAAACAACTATTTTATTGATGATGAGCAGTCGTTAGATTTATTTTTAGGTTATGCTGTTGCCGGCCTAAGATTAAAAAAACAGTTAGTCAATCAAAAAATTGAAGTCTCTGAGAAAAAACCTTTAAATGTATATATTCCTTGTGGTGTTGGCGGTGCGCCAAGCGGTATTGCTTATGGCCTTAAGTATATGTTTAAAGATTATTTGAATGTATTTTTTGTTGAGCCAACCCATGCCCCGTGTATAACCATTAGTATGATTACAGGGCTAGGCAATGAAATTTCCGTTGGGGATTTAGGCATTGATAATAAAACCATTGCTGATGGACTTGCCGTGGGAAGAGCTTCTGCCTTGGCTTGTAAAACCATGAAGCACATTTTAACCGGTTGCATAACTGTAGCAGATAAAAAACTTTATCAGTATTTAGGAAGATCTTTTAAACTATTAAATGAAAAATTAGAACCATCAGCTACAGCTGGGTTTGAAGGGTTAAAATATAATGCTCAACCGGGAACCCATATTGTGTGGTCTACAGGTGGGCGTTTAATGCCTGATGATGTTTTTGATGGCTATTTAGAAGAATACAATAAAATAGAAGATAATATTTTCATCGACTTCTTGTATTTAGACCTAGCGACTTGTAACCGCTGTCAAGAAACAGATATAAAATTAGAGCAAGGGGTCAATCAAATTAAGAAAAAATTTCCTAATAAAAATATATACTTAAATAAAATAAATGTTAATACAAAAAAATTAGCTTATAAATATTCTTTTTTGACTTCGCCAACGATTCGGGTGAATGGAATTGACATTCAACAAGAAATCATAGAGGACGATTGTATTGCTTGTGGTGAATTATGTGGTGACCAAGTGGATTGTCGTGTATGGACTTATCAAGGGATAGAATATCATGAGCCACCAACACCAATGATTGTTGACGAAATATCAAAAATTATTAATGAAGAAAGCTGGAAGATACTTCGTAACAAAAATAAATATGAATTACCAGAGAACTTAAAAAAATTCTATGATCAGGCAGAAAAAAACAAGAATATTATAAGAATCTAATTAATAAATTGATGCTAAAGCGAATATTTGCTTTAGCATTTTTATTTATCAATATTAGCTCAAGAAAACTCCATCTAAATCTATGATTTAGGTGGAGATGAATTGAGTTTTTTTTGATTTTGATTTTGGATATACTCTTTCACGATTTCAATAGAAGCCCCGCCAGTAGATATAATTAAGTAGCTTCTAGACCAAAATGCTGATTTCCAATAAAAATTTTCAACATGAGACTTAAATCTTTTTTTGATAAGTCTTGAGGAAACGGTTTTTAATGTATTAATCAATTTTGAAAGTTTAACTTGTGGCGGCGATTCAAATAATACATGTACGTGATCTGCTTCTCCATTAAACTCGATAAGGCTACATTCTTGGTTATTTAACAGTCTTGCAAAAATATGCTCTAACTCTTCAAGCATCTCTTTCGAAATACATTTGTGCCTATATTTTGTAACTATAACTAAATGATACATCAAATTGTATCTTGAGTGCCTATTCTTTTTAATTGAACGTTTCATAGTGATTCCTTTCTGATATTATTGTTTACAACCAAACGATTGTTTGGTATAATTATAGTATATCAGAAGGAGGTGAAAAATCAATGAAATTATCGCAAAAAGTATACGTAAGTTTAAACCATAAACAAAAGAAAATCTTTGATGAGTTGACTTGGCATGCGACAAAGCTATACAACATATCTAATTATGAAATGCGAGATAACGAATATATTTCATATGGGAAAAATGATAAAATCTGTAAGTCGAATTGGCATAGCGACTATTTACATGCTCATAATCGTCAGCAAATATTAAGAAAATTAGATAAAGATTGGAAAAGTTTTTTTAAAGCCATTAAAGATTTTCAGAAAAACCCTAAAAAATATACAGGCAGACCAAAGAAACCAGGGTTTAAGAACTTAGATACTCGCTTAGGTGAAGTAATTTTCACAAAACCAGGCATTACACAAACACATACGAAAAAAAATAATCCTGAAGGTAATCTTTTAATTCTATCCCTTGCAAAGAAAATGAAATCAAAATATCAGGTAAAAAATATAAAATTAAAACTGACAGAAAAGGTTTTAGTGCTGATAGATGATTTAAAAAACATAAACCAAGTGATCATTAAAAAAGATTATTATAGTGGTCAGTATTACCTAAACATTGTTTATACTAAAAAAGAAATCGAAAAAGAAGTTGAAAATTATACCAATATTATGTCTATAGATCTAGGATTAGATAATTTAGCAACACTTGCCTTTTTAGAAAATAAAGAAACCTACATAATTGATGGAAAGGAGATAAAATCTAAAAGAAAATACTTTGATAAAGAGATTAGCTATCTACAAAGTATACGAATGAAACAAACAGGCACTCAGTATTTTAAGGACACAAAGAAAATTAAATCCCTTCGAAAGAAAAATAATGATTATAAACTAAACTATCTACACCATGCAGCTAAATATATTGTTGAATTAGCTAAAAAACATGAAGTGCGTTCTATTGTTGTTGGAGACATGAAAAACATTAAGAAAGGTATGAAAAACAATAAATCTTTTGTTAAGGGACCTATTCAGAAATTAAAAAAGCTTATAGAATACAAAGCTTTACTTAATGGTATAAACTATATTGAGCAAAATGAGGCCTATACGTCAGGTTGTTCTGCTTTAGATTTAGAGTCCGTCGATAGAAAAAGCTATAACAAAAAAAGAAGAATCACTAGGGGACTCTTCCGTTCAAATAAAGACTATTTAATTAACGCAGACGTTAACGGTTCATTAAATATCTTAAGAAAATATCTAAAATTAAAATGTATTCCAAAACTGATTCAGTTAGTGATGGATAATGGTGTCGTGAATGCACCCAAACGAATAAGTGTGGCTTGCTATTAGCAAGTGCAAAACTTAAATACAAAACTTCGTTTAAAGCCATCTAGTAAGCATCAGCAGTTAGGTTGCCGAAGTATGGTAAAAGAAGCTCCCTCTAAATATTGTTTCTTATTTATGGGGAGAGGTTCACTTCCTATAAATTTAAGTCTAGACTTGATTATTTATGAAAAAACGAATATTATTATGTTATATTGCAAATAAAGTACGGATTGGAGATGAAATGAATTTTAAACGGAAAGAAAGAATTGGGGCCATTACGAAAATATTAGCAGATCATCCAAATAAGGTTTTTAAATTGAATTATTTTACCGAACTATTTGATTCAGCAAAATCTTCGATTTCTGAGGACATTGATATTGTTAAGGGGATTATTGATGCTTTAAAAATGGGAGAAATCATTACTATTGTTGGCGCATCTGGTGGTGTAAAATATATTCCCCATTTACATGTTGATGAAATTAGAGATTTATTAGAAGATATTGTACAAAAATTAAATGAACCCAGTCGTGTGATACCAGGGGATTTACTTTATGCTCTAGATATTTTGTATGATCCAAAGTACCTGAAGAAAATAGCAAAGATTTTTTCTTTGTATTATGCAAAGGAAAATATTGATTATGTCATGACAGTTGAAACAAAGGGTATTCCATTAGCAACGATGACGGCAGAAGCTTTAAATGTGCCTTTGGCTATTGCTAGAGATGAAAATAAAGTAACAGAAGGTGCCACAATAGGGATTAACTATGCTTCTGGTTCTACTGGTCGATTAAGAACAATGTATGTCTCTAAAAAGTCTATTAAAGATCATTCAAATATTTTAATTGTTGATGATTTTTTAAGAGGTGGGGGCACAGCAAAAGGCATGAGAGATTTAGTCGTTGAATTGAAATCAAAGGTAGTAGGCATGTGCTTCTTAACTGAAATAGACACAGGTAAAGAAAAAATGATTTCTGAGTATGATTCTTTAATAAATATTACTAAAGAAAAAAATGGAAAATCTGTTGCAAGTGTTAACCCTGATGTCTTTCTTCAATTAGAAAAAAAATAAACCTTTCGAACTTTTGTTAAGAATGTTATAATAATATAAAAAATATGATATTCTAATCAGGAGGAGTATAATGGAGATTACAGATGTTAAATTGAGACACGTTAATGTAGAAGAAAAAATTAAAGCAATTGTATCCGTAACATTTGAAAACTGTTTTGTGATACATGATATCAAAGTAATAGCTGGTGAACAAGGTAGCTTTGTTGCAATGCCAAGTAGAAGAATCAGTGAAGGAAGATATCGAGATATTGCGCATCCAATTAACTCTCAAATGAGAAAAAAGATTGAGACGGCAGTTTTTGATACTTTCAATCGTTATATAGAAAGTAACGAAAACATTAACGAAGCAAGTGTATAGGCCGATAAGAATACAAATATTTACCAGATGAAATATCTCTTTTAACCAGAGATATTTTTTTTGGATTAATAGAGAATAAGTTTTGAATAATTAATTAAAGAGTGATATAATTTCTTTCGGAAGGGGCAGATGATGTTAACAGGAATAATTTTAGCAGCAGGAAAAGGTACACGAATGAAATCGAAGTACCCAAAAGTCGTACATAAAGTGGTTGGAAAAGAAATGTTGAACCATGTAATTGATGCAACTGAAGCATTGAACTGTAAAAAACCTTCAATTGTTATTGGTCATGGTAGAGCAATTGTTAAAGAACGGATTAATAGAGAAGTTAATTTTGTAGTACAAGAAGAACAATTAGGTACTGGTCATGCAGTGATGGTTTGTGATGAAAACATACCTGAAGCAGGTGATGTGATTATACTTTATGGAGATACACCTTTGTTAAGAGCCAAAACATTAAAAGGCTTTGTTGATTTTCATAAAAAATCAAAAAATACAATGAGTGTGATGACAGCTAAATTTGAGAATCCTCATGGTTATGGACGAATTATTAAAGATGAAATGGGAAATCTCATAAAAATAGTTGAAGAGAAAGATGCATCAAAAGAAGAAAAAGAAGTGAAAGAGATTAATTCAGGTATTTATTGTGTTAATGCAAAAGCTTTAAAGGCAAGTATTCAACTGTTAAATAATGATAACAATCAAAATGAATATTACTTAACAGATATAGTAGAAATCTTAAAAAATAAAAAAGAAAAAATAGCATCCTTTATAATAGAAGACAATGAAGAAATAATAGGTGTGAATTCACGCAAGCAGTTATTTGAAGTAGAAGAAATTTTAAAAAAACGTATTTTTGAAAAACATATGGCTAATGGGGTAACCATTATTGACCAGAGCATCACCATAGAAAAAGATGTAAAAATTGGAATGGATACGATTATCTTACCAGGCTCCTATATTGCAGGTAACACAATTATTGGTGAAGACTGTATTATTGGGCCAAGTGCGAGAATATCGGATTCTACAATAGATGATCAAGTGGAAGTAAAAGATTCAACAATAATTGAAAGTCAGGTTGGTCTAGCTTCAAAGATCGGACCATATGCATATTTACGACCAAAATCAAACATTGGTTCAAAGGTTAAAATAGGCGATTTTGTTGAGGTGAAAAATACAACTGTTGGCGATGGTAGTAAAGTATCTCATCTATCTTATATTGGTGATGGAGAGATTGGTAAAAATGTTAATATTGGTTGTGGCGTTGTTTTTGTCAACTATAATGGTAGAGATAAAAATATAACAACTGTTAAAGATAATGCCTTTATTGGCTGTAATTCTAATTTAATAGCACCAGTAATAGTGGAAGAAAATGCTTATATTGCTGCTGGCTCTACAATTACAGAAGAAGTCCCGAAAGGCGCTTTGTCTATTGCAAGAAAAAGACAAATTAATAAATTGAATTGGGTAGAATCAAAAGGTCTTTTAAAGAAATAATATTAGGAGGATGTATGCATACGAGAGGTCAAGGTATTAAAGTTTTTGCTGGGAATTCAAATATCCGATTGGCTAGGAAAGTTTGCGATCAATTAGGATTAAGTATCGGTAAGAACAGTGTTTCAACATTTAGTGACGGAGAAATTTCAGTAAATATCAATGAAACTGTTAGAGGAAGAGATGTCTATATTATTCAATCTGTTTCGCCACCAAAAGTTAACACATATTTAATGGAACTATTAATCATGATTGATGCAATGAAAAGAGCATCAGCAGGAAGAATTACAGCTGTAATACCTTATTATGGTTATGCAAGACAAGATCGAAAAGCGAAGTCAAGAGATCCTATTAGTGCAAAGTTGGTAGCAAACCTATTAACAGAGTCGGGGGCAGATAGGATTTTAACAATGGACTTACATGCACCGCAAATTCAAGGATACTTTGATATTCCATTAGATCATTTAGTTGGCATAACGATTCTTACAGAATATTTTAGAAATAAAGCAATTGAAAATTTAGTTTTAGTTTCACCAGACTTAGGCTCTGTAACTAGAACAAGAGATTTTGCTGAACGGTTAGGTGTTCCATTAGCAATTATAGATAAACGTCGACCAGAAGCAAATAAAGTGGAAGTAATGAATGTCATTGGTGATATTGATGGCAAGAATGTTTTATTAGTTGATGACATGATTGATACGGCTGGTACGATTACCAATGGCGCGAATGCACTAATTGAACTTGGGGCTAAAAAAGTATATGCTTGTTGTACACATGGTGTATTCTCTGGACCAGCTTTTGAACGTATTGAAAATTCGGTTATAGAAGAACTTGTGACTTTAGATACAATCTATAATCCTAAAATTGGTAAAGCAGATAAAATTACATCGCTATCTGTAGCACCTATTTTCGCAGAAGCTATTAAAAGAATATTTAGCAATGAATCCATTAGTGTACTTTTTAAATAGAGTGCTAAGAATTAAGAATTGGCCTAAGTTTAACTTAGGCTTTTTTTGTTTTGGGAGGTATAAATGTTTGTTTTAGTGGGATTAGGTAATCCGGGGAAAAAATATGATGATACACGACACAATATAGGCTTTAATGTTATTAATGTTTTAGCCGAAACTTTAGGTATAGACGTCAATAAAATGAAACATAAATCTTTAGTAGGAAGCAAATTTATCAATGGTAAAAAAATTATGCTTGTAAAGCCTCAGACTTATATGAATAAAAGTGGAGAAGCTGTAAGAGATATTGTTAACTATTATGATGTTCCTTTAGAAAACCTTTTAATTATATATGATGATATTGACACAGATATAGGTAAAATAAGGTTACGTAAAAAAGGATCGGGTGGCAGCCATAATGGTATGAATAATGTAATCTATCATTTAGACACAGATGAGATTCCAAGATTACGTTTTGGAATTGGTCAAAGTGATCATATCCCGTTAACAAATTACGTTTTAGGAAAATTTGAAAAAGAAAACATAACATTGTTAAATGAAACCATTATCAAAAGTAAAGATGCATGTCTTAAATTTATTAATGAAGGGATTGACAATGCAATGAATGACTACAATGGATAGGTCGTGATTTATGAATAAATTATTTTCAAAAGTTTTTAAAGACAATCAAATATTTAATCATTTTAAAAATCTATTAACTAAAAGAAAAAATCTTTTATTAACGGGATTTAACGAAACTTCTCAAAGCAATTTAATCTTTGAAACATTTAATGCAATTGATCGAGATCTTGTTGTGATTGTAAAAGATTCTAAGAAAGCAATTGCTTTAGAAGATGATTTAAGATTCTTTACTGAAGAGGTTATTTATTTTCCAGGCAAAGAAATTGTCTTTTTTGATTCATACGCTCATTCGAATGATCTGAGAAATAGACGCATTAAAGCTTTAGGAGATATAAAAGACGATAAAAAAAGAATTATCATAACAACTATTGAAAGTTTTTTAATCAAAATGATTCATAAAGATCTTTGGTATGATGCATACGAATCAATCGATTTATCATCGGCAATTAACTTAGAGAACTTTACTAAGAAATTAGTTGAGTTAGGTTATGAAAGAAATGATATGGTTCAAGCCAAAGGGCATTTTAGTGTCCGGGGTGGCATCATAGATATATTTCCTATTACAAGTGAAGTGCCTTATAGAGTTGAGCTTTTTGGAGATGAAATTGATTCGATACGTTGTTTTGATTTAACGACTCAGAGAACAATTGAAGAGATTGATGAGTTTACTTTTGGACCTTGTCGAGAAATCATTTTGAAAGAAGCGGCTAAAGAAAAATTAATAGCTTATTTTAAAGAGGCAATTGAAAAAAATAAAGTTAAAAAAAGTAAAGTTGAAGATTATCATGCATATATTGAAATGTTAGAAGAAGATATGTATATCGATGGGTTGAACAATTATTTTTCAATTATTTATGACAATTGCAGTTCCTTGCTAGATTATTTTGAAGACCCACTCGTAACAATATTGTCGCCAAACGTATCAAGTGAAAAAGCGCATTTTTTCGTTGACGATATGAAGGAGCGTTTTACAACATATTTAGAGAATAGAGAAGTTCTGAAGGAACAATTCAATATATTTTATGATTTTTTGGACTTTAGAAAAGTTTTAGAAAAAAATCAATACTTATTAGTAGATGATTTGCAAAAAAGAATCATGGATTTTGAGTATGAAAATTTGATGGCATTTGAAACAAAGGAAGTGCCACGTTATTTTAAGAAAATCAATGAATTTGTAACAGATGTTAAACGTTGGAAGGAGCGGAAGTATAAAATAATTGTTGTACTTGAAACCAACGAAAAAATTGAAAATATAAATTCTTTTTTAGTTAAAAATGATATTTATCCTAAAATAAATGGTGAATCCATTCAACCAGGAGAAATTCTTTTACAAAAAGGTTTGTTAAAAGATGGATACATTTTAGAATCCGCTAAAACAATTGTTGTGACAGAACATGAGCTTTACGGCGTTAGAAAATTTAAAAAAAGTAAATTTAGTAGTGATAAATCCAAGATAATAAAGAATTATGATGAATTATCAGAAGGTGATTTAGTTGTTCATGAATCCCATGGTATTGGAAAATTTATGGGCATTCATAAGTTAAATATTATGAATAATGATAATGATTATTTAAAGATAAAATATGCGGATTCTGGAGTGCTTTATATCCCTGTGAATCAAATGGATTTGATTCAAAAATATATTGGTAAAAAGAAAAAGACAGTACGTTTAAGTGATTTAAATAGTAATCAATGGAAAAAGAAAAAAGCCAGAGTACAAAAGGCAATAGAAGAAATGACGGATGAGTTAATTGAACTCTATTCAAAACGAAAGAAAAGTAAAGGGTTTAAGTATGATCCGGATAGTCCTTGGCAAAAAGAATTCGAAGCACTTTTTCCTTATGAAGAAACAGAAGATCAGTTAATATGTATAAAAGAAATTAAAGCAGATATGGAAAGAGAAATGCCTATGGAGCGATTACTCTGTGGTGATGTAGGTTATGGTAAAACTGAAGTAGCTATTCGCGCAATATTCAAAGCTGTAGATAATGGTAAACAAGTTGTCTTTTTGGTTCCAACGACAATCTTAGCCCAACAACATTATAATAACTTAAAAGTACGCTTTGAAAAATATCCTATTAATGTGGATGTTCTCAGTCGTTTCAAAACAAAAAAACAACAAAATGATACCGTCGATCGCTTGAAAAAAGGTTATGTGGATATTATTATTGGTACCCATCGGGTATTATCAAAGGACATAAAGTTTAAAGATCTAGGTTTGTTAGTTATTGACGAAGAACAACGTTTTGGTGTAAAAGATAAAGAAAAAATAAAATTCATGAAGGAAAATGTAGATATTTTGACATTAACTGCAACACCTATTCCTAGGACTTTACACATGTCCCTTATTGGTATTAGAGATATGTCTGTTATTGAAGATCCACCTGAAAACAGATACCCTATACAAACTTATGTAACGGAATTTGATGAAGTGTTGGTAAAAGAAGCGATTTCAAGAGAGGCAGGCCGTTCAGGTCAAGTTTATTTTGTGCATAATCGTGTTAAAGATATTGAAGAGTTTACCAATAAAATTAAAAAAATGTTACCTAATTTAAGAATACAATATGCTCATGGTCAGATGAGTAATCGGAAGCTAGAAAAAATAATGATGGATTTTCTACACTACGAGTTTGATGTGCTCATCTCAACAACAATTATTGAAACTGGGCTAGATATTCCGAGAGTAAATACTATTTTAATTAATGATTCGGATTATTTTGGTTTATCACAATTGTACCAATTAAGAGGCCGCGTTGGTAGATCCGATAAAATCGCTTATGCGTATTTACTATATAAAGAAAATAAAGTGCTAAGTGAAGTGGCGGAAAAGAGATTAAAAGCGATTAAAAACTTCACGGAACTAGGGGCAGGGTTCAAGATTGCTATGCGTGATTTAGAAATAAGAGGTGCGGGCAACTTATTAGGTGTCAGTCAACATGGAGATATGGAAGCCGTTGGGTATGAGCTTTATACAAAGTTATTAGAAGAAAGCATTAGAAAAGCTAAAGGTGAACCTGTTAAAGAAAACATTGAAGCAAATATTAGTTTGAATATTAATGCTTTTATTCCAGATAGTTATATTGGGCATGTGAATCATAAATTAGAAATGTATAAAAAAGTTTCTCTTATTGAAACAGAAGAAGAGGTGCTAGATTTACAATTAGAATTCATTGATCGTTTTGGTGATTTGCCAAAATCCGTTGTTTCTTTAATTGATATTGCTTATTTAAAAGTAATGTTAGAAGCGCTGAATATTAGTGAGGTGGTTGATAAAGGTTCAACTATTGGCTTTTACTTTACTGATGATGGGAGCTTTGATTTAGATATTCTTTCAATGCTTATGATTGAATATAAACGGAAGGTAAAAGTACCAGATCAATTTAAGCCATATTTTGAATATTCTTTTAGAAATAGAGAAATAACTGAATATGAAAAATTACAAGAGATTAACAATATGATTAAAAAGGTTTATAAAGCCTTTAAATAATGTTATAATAGTCAATGTTGTTAAAGATGTTAAGTAAAAAATTAGGAGATGAATATGAAATTTAAAAAAATTACTATATTATTTGTTATAGCACTAACAATTTTTGCAGTGGGTTGTAGTCAATCAGCTGAAACAGATGGTGAAACAAAAGGAACTGAAGAATCAATTGAAGTGCCAGAAGATGCAGTGGCTAGAGTTGATGATTCATTTATATATGAAGATGAATTTAATAAAAATGTAGCCATCATTAAGTATATGTACGAAAATGAATATGGAGACGATATTTGGAGTCAAGAAGTTCAAGGCATGAAAGTTAGCAATATTGCTAAAGAACAAACGCTAGATCGCTTGATTCAAGTACGATTAATTAAAGATTATGTAGAAAAAAATTCTGAAGTTGAAATTGATGACGAAGAATTAGATGGTGTACTTGAAGAATTAAATGCAGAACTTGCTAAAGATGAAGAACGTAAAACATACTATGAAGAAAATAATATTACAGATGATTTTATTTATGAACAAATAAAAGATGGCGAATATATGCAAGAGTTTTACAGTATGATTGAGAAAGATATTGAAGCGGATGATGCCTTCTTACAAGAAAGATATCAGAATTATGTTGCTAAGGTTGATGCCAGTCATATATTAGTTGAAGATGAAGGAACTGCTAAAGTAGTTTCTGAGAAATTATCTGCCGGGGAAGACTTTGCTGAATTAGCCAAAGAGTATTCTACTGACCCAGGATCTGCAGAAAATGGTGGAGATTTAGGATTTTTTGACCGCGGTAAAATGGTACCAGCTTTTGAAGAAGTAGCTTTTTCTGCTGAAGTTGATAGTATAAGTGAACCGGTACAAAGTCAATTTGGGTATCATATCATTCGAGTAAATGAGAAGCAGACGGTACAAGATATGATTGATAATGAAGAGAATGAAGAAACAATTAATCGGTATAGAAGTCAAATAATACAAAGTGCTATTGAGCAACGTTATCAGGAAAAATTGAGCGAGTTAATGAGTGGTAGTACAGTAGAAAAATACATTAACAATGTTGAAGCGCCAAGTGAAACAACAGAAGATGTATCAACTGATGAAGAAACAACAGAAGCTGACAATGAGTAATATTATATAAAGATTTAAAAATCGATGCTAAGCATCGATTTTTTAAGAGGTGAATTAAAATATGGGCGATCAAAAGTCTTTCATAAAAGGTGCGGCCATCTTAGGTGGGGCAGGCATAGTGATTAAAGTCCTAGGAGCAATTTTCAGAATTCCTTTAGGAAACATACTAGGCGATGAAGGTATGAGCTATTATCAAACGGCTTATCCAATGTATTTATTATTAATTACAATTGCAACAGCAGGGTTTCCAACGGCTATTGCTAAGATGATATCAGAACGTAAAGCAAAAGCAGATTATCACAATATTAGAAAGATCTTTAAAACAGCCTTTTATATGATGACAGCATTAGGTTTTATTAGTTTTGTCATTTTATATTTTGGTGCAGAGTTCTTAGTGGATTTAGTGAAAAATGATCCGGAATCTGTTTATGCAATGAAGGCAATGGCACCCGCATTATTATTTGTTTCAATGATGTCGGTTTTTAGAGGTTTTTTTCAAGGTTTACAAGACTTAAAACCTTATGCTATTTCACAAATTGTTGAACAAATTTTCAGAGTAATTTTAGGGCTAGGTTTGGTTTTAATTTTAATCAATACAAGTATTGGTTATGCTGCTGCTGGTGCAACTTTTGGTGCGGCAGTTGGTGGTCTCGGTGGATTGATTTTCATGGTTATATATTATCTCAGGAGTCGCGAGAATATATTTGAAGGGGAATCCTTTGCAGATGTACCTGTTGATTCTACTAAAACCGTTGTAAAGAATTTGTTAATGATTTCTGTGCCGATTACCTTAGGTGCTGCTGTTATACCAATCATGAACATTATTGATTTAACTATTGTTATGCGTCGTTTACATTCTATAGGCATTATCGACCAAGCCAACAATTTATATGGTCAGTTAACTGGCTATGCTAATGCCCTTATTAACTTACCAGCAGTAATAAATGTAGCTTTTCAAATCAGTTTAGTACCAGAAATATCAACTTTAAGAATAATTGACCGGGAACAAATGAAGAAAACAATAAAAGCATCTATTCGTATTGCGATGATGATTGGTATGCCAGCTTCCGTCGGCTTAGTATTCATGAGTAATGAAATAATGTACTTACTCTATCCAGCTCAGGTAGAAATTATTGACTCTGTGGCTAGAATTTTAAGAGTGCTCGGGTGGGGTGTTGCCTTCTTATCAATTTTTCAAATTACCACAGGTATTTTGCAAGGTTTAGACCGACAAGATTTACCGGCTAAAAATTTATTTGTTGGAGCAATTGCAAAGATTATCTTGAGTTATGTACTCATAGGAATACCAGCAATTAATATATTAGGCGCAGCTATTTCAACAGTTGTAGCGTATGCCATTGCAGCAATTTTAAATCTTAAAGCAATTTTTAAATTTAGCGGTATTCACATAGAAGTAAAAAAAATGTTCTTAAAACCAATACTTGTTGCCTTGATTATGGGGGTTATTGTTAAGGTCAGTGCCTTTGGATTTAATCAAATAATGCCTTATCGACTGTCTTCAGTCATTGCGATTCTTATAGGTGTCTTTAGTTATGTTGTCTTAATATTTAAAATGAGAGTGATCGATGAAAAGGACTTTGACTTAATTCCATACGGTGAAAAACTTCATAAATTAATGAACAAGGTATCATAAGAGGTGATTTTATGAAAACAATTAAAATTATTGGTTTAGGACCTGGCCCTAAGAAATTATTGACCTTAGAAGCCTATGAAGCATTAAAAAATTTAACCAAAGTTTATTTTAGAACGACAGAACATCCAATAGCTCAGGCACTAATGAGTGAAGGCGTTGATTATAAATCTTATGATGGCTTATATGATCAGTATGAAGATTTTGATGAATTATATGAAGCCATCGCTAAGGATTTGATTAAAACTGCAAAAATTGAAGGAGAAGTTTTCTATGCTGTTCCTGGTCATCCAAATTTATATGATGATAGTGTAAAATACATCTATGATTTAGTTGATGATGATATTGAAATCAAAACAGTCTATGGTGCAAGTGTTCATGAAGTCGCATTAAATGCTATTAATACATCTATTACAGATGATTTATTAATAACAAATGCTGTAGAAGTAAAAAAACATAGAATAGACTACAAAAAGAATAATTTAGTCATAGGCGTTTTTAATCAGTTTGTTGCATCGGATTTGAAAGTTAACTTAATGAATTATTATGATTTATCTCATCAAATCTATTATATTCATGGTGCTGAAACAGAAAATGAAAAAGTTGGCTTAATTAGTTTAGAAGATTTAGATCGACAAGAAACTTATAATCATCTAACTTGTATATATATACCAAAGCTTACAAATAAAAATAATTTTTCGGATTTAGTAGAAATTATGGATTTTTTAAGGTCTGAGGATGGTTGTCCTTGGGACCGAAAACAAACAAATGAATCCTTGGTACCTTATACGATAGAAGAAGTCTATGAATTAGTTGAAACCATTGAAGCGAATGATTTTGATGCTTTTGAAGAAGAACTAGGGGATTTGCTGCTACAGGTGGTATTTTACGCTCAAATTAATACTGAAGAAGGTTATTTTTCAATTGATGATGTGATTAATCAAATAGTAGAAAAACTCATTAGAAGGCATCCCCATATCTTTAATGACGGCTTAGAAGCCTATGAAGATCCTCATAAAAACTGGGATTCTCTTAAAAAGAAAGAATATGATGAAAAATTTATTTATGAAGGGATGGCTAGAATACCGAAGGATTTGCCCAGTTTAATGGCGGCTTATAAAATTCAGAAAAAAGCAGCAAATAATGGTTTTGATTGGAAAAGCATTAATGGTGCGTATGAAAAATTAAGTGAGGAAATTTTAGAGTTGAAAGAAGCCACTGAACAAGGCAATAAAAAAGATGTGATTATGGAGCTTGGTGATTTGTTGTTTAGTGTCGTCAATATTTCTAGATTTTTGGATGTAAGACCTGAATTAGCATTAAGACAATCCAACAAGAAATTTATTGAAAGATTTAGGTCTATGGAAGAATTAAGTAGTAGTCAAAATGTAATTTTCTCCGAATTAAGCATAGAAAATATGGAAAAACTATGGAATCTTTCAAAAAAGTAAAAAAAAGCTTGAAAAAGTCCAAAGAAATGGGTATTATTAGTGTATAGTTGATATTATTAAGGAGGAATAGAATGAACAAACCAGAAATAATTGCAAATATATCTGAGAAATCAGGTCTAACAAAGAAAGATTCAGAGAAAGCGTTAGCGGCTTTTTTAGAAACTGTTGAAGAAGCATTGATGGAAGAGGAAAAAGTACAATTAGTAGGATTCGGTTCTTTTAAGGTTAAGCACAGAAAAGCTAGAAAAGGAAGAAACCCTAGAAATCCTGAACAAGTAATTGATATTCCAGCTTCAAAAGCACCAGTTTTTAAAGCAGGAAAAACATTAAAAGATAATGTAAATCAGTAAATAAATTTAAGCGGCTGTAAGGCTGCTTTTTTATTATTGTTTTTGTTAAATATTTAAAGTATTATTGACGATAGTCTAAGTGGAGGGATGAAATGATTGAATCTATGCGAATAGACAAGTTTTTAAAAATTTCAAGATTAATCAAAAGAAGAACGGTAGCCAAGAAAGCATGTGAAGATGGAAATGTATTCGTGAATGATTGTGAAGTTAAACCTGGTAATGATGTTACTATTGGTGATATAATAAGAATAGAATACAATGAAAGCACTGTGCAAGTAAAAGTATTAGATCTTAAGAGTCATGTTAAAAAGGAAGAAGTTTCTGATTTAATCGAATACTTATAGATTTAGGAGTTTAAAATGGTTATAAAAAAGATATTTAAAAGACACAAATTAATAATTTTAGTTTTTGTTGTAGTTTTTATATATTTTTCATATAATTATTTTAGACAAGAAATTAAATTGCAAGAATTATCTCAAGAGAAATATTTAAAAAAAGTAGAATTACAAGAAAAAGATGTAGAAGTTAAAAAATTACGTAAAGATTTGCAAGAAGTCAAGAGTAATGAAAATATTAGTCGTTTGGCTCGTGAGAAGCTAAAAATGGTTTATCCAGGTGAAGTTTTATATATCATCGAGGATGAACAATAGTTTGATTACAAAAGATTATTAGAGGAATTTTGAAGGAGGAAAAGCGTTAATGGCAATTGTTGTTGGAGAGATTCATAAGGGTGAAGTAACAGGTATTACAAATTTTGGAGCATTTATTAAGCTTGCAAACGGGAAAACAGGTTTGTGTCATATTTCAGAGGTATCTTCTGATTATGTAAAGGATGTTAAAAACCATTTAAAAGTTGGAGACGAAGTAAGAGTTAAGGTAATAAAAGTAGATGGTGAAAAGTTAAGCTTATCTATTAAAGCATTAGAAGAAAAGGAATCACAACCAGAAGTAACTGAGAAAAGAGAGAGCAAACCTCAAAATAAGAATTTTGAAAAAATGTTATCGAATTTTATGGATAATTCAGTAGATGCAAGTAAACCATCAAGTAGTAGTAAAGGAAGAGGGAGTTCTAACGATAAGCGAAAATAAAAATGAAGTAAAAAAAGTTGCTGTTATTGATTTGGGTACGAATTCTGCTCGAGTTTTGTTGGCAAAAATTGAAAATGGTGAAATCTCGTATAGGCAAAAAAAAATTAAAACAACACGTCTTGGTGAAGGGGTTGATCAGAATAAAATTCTAACTGAAAGAGCTATTCATGACACCTTAGCGGCCGTTGAAAAGTTTTACAATTTGTCCATAGAGAAAGGGTATACCTTGTTTAAAATCATTGGTACAAGTGCTTTACGTGATGTTAGTAACCAAGGTGAATTTCTTGAAAAAATTTATGAAATAACAGATTGCAAAGTTGATGTAATTGATGGTATTGAAGAAGCGACCTTAGGATACAAAGGCGTTTCAAATAGCTTTTCTTTTGATGAAAAAAAGCTGGTGATAGATATTGGCGGGGGTTCAACAGAATTGATTTTTGGCGATACAACCGTTGATTTAATTGAAAGTTTAGATATTGGTGCTGTGCGTATGACAGATCGTTGTATTAGTGAAGATCCGCCATCTATTGAAAATTTAGAATTTTTAAAAAAAGAGATAGATCAAGTAATTGATGATTTTATTAAAAGAAACAATCATTATGCATTTGATAAAGTCATCGGTATCGGTGGAACGATAACAACACTTAGTGGGATTAATCTAAAAATGAATAGGTATAATCCTGATCAAATTCAAGGGAGTCATTTAACGGCAAAAGAATTAGATCAGATGATTAAAGATTTCATTAAAAAACCTTTTGATATCCGGAAGGAAATTATTGGTCTAAGTCCTAAACGGAGCGATATTATTATTGCTGGCAGTATCATTTTACAACGATTAATGTTTAAATTTGATTTTGATAAAATTTTTATAAGTGATTATGATAATTTAGAAGGCATAATATTCAAAGAGTTTCTATCATAGAACTGCGCTTAGCGTGGTTTTTTTGTATTTATAAAATTACGGAGGAGTATAATGGTTAAAGAAAATGTTTTAAAAGAAATCTTAGTAGCAGCCCTGTCTCACGGCGGAGACTTTGCAGAAATATACATAGAGGATCGACTTAATAAATCAATTGCTTTGATTAGTGGTGCCATTGAAAAAAGTCTATCGGGCAGAGATTATGGTGTTGGTATTAGAATTTTTAATGGATTAAAAAGTATTTATGTGTACACTAATGATGCGAGTAAAAATAACTTAGTGAAACTTGCAAAAGAAGCAGCTTTAGGTTTAGAAGCAGGTGAGACAGGTACTATAAAAGCATTATCAAGAATCAACGTGACAAATCATCATAAAATTGAAAGATATCCTGCATCTGTTTTGGTAAAAGATAAAATCGATTTAATGAAAAGAGCTTATGAACAGAGTAAAAATTATGATGCTTTGATAAAACAAGTAAAAGTTAACTATATGGATTATGACAAAAGAATACTCATTGCCAATAGTGAAGGGTTGTTAAAGGAAGATCGACAAGTACGTACCCGATTATCTGTTACGTCTATTGCAAGAAACAATTCTGAAATGCAAACGGGTAGCGACAATATTGGTGGGCACATCGGTTTTGAATTATATAATGAAAAGAAAGTAGATGCTATTGCTATTGAATCGGCAAGGATAGCGAAAACAATGCTGTTAGCTGATAAATGCCCTAGTGGTAAGATGGATGTTGTGATTGATAATGGGTTTGGTGGGGTAATTTTTCATGAAGCCTGTGGACATGGTTTAGAAGCTACTTCGGTTGCAAAGGGTAATTCCGTTTATGCTGGTAAAATTGGAGAAAAAATTGCTTCAGATTTGGTAACAGCAATAGATGATGGTACAATAAAAAATGCTTGGGGTTCATCAAATATAGATGATGAAGGTTTTAAAACAGAAAAAAACATACTAATTGAAAAGGGTATCTTAAAAAAATATATGGTTGACCGTTTAAATGGTCGGCGAATGAAAATGGAACCAACAGGTTCGTCAAGGCGGCAAAATTATCGTTATGCGCCAACTTCTCGAATGACAAATACTTATATAGATAATGGAAATTCAACAAAGGAAGAAATTATTGGAAATACAGCATCAGGCTTATTTGCTAAAAAATTGGGTGGCGGTTCAGTTAATCCTTTGACTGGAGAATTCAATTTCAATGTAATGGAAGCTTATATAATAAAAAATGGAAAAATAGAAAAACCGGTGCGTGGCGCCTCTCTTATTGGGAAGGGTTCCGCAGTTTTAAAAAATATAGATATGGTTGGCAATAACTTAGCCCTAGGACAAGGCAATTGTGGTTCTTCTAGTGGCTCCCTTCCAGTAAATGTTGGTCAACCAACGATTCGTGTAAAAAATATAACTGTAGGAGGGGTAAAAGATGAATAGTACTAAATTAGATGATATCATAGAAAAGTTACTGAACAAAAGTGAATCTCATGGGTTTGATGGTGCTGAAATAATGGTGACAAGTCAAAAAGACTTTGAAGCTTCAGTATTTGAAGGAGATATTGATGAGTATAGTATCTCTGAAAGTAGTGGTCTTTCTTTTCGAGGTATTAAAAATGGTGTAATAGGCTATGCTTATACTGAAAAAATAGACAATACTTCCAGTGAATTGTTATTAAAAGAAGCCATGGATAATCTTAAAGTCATTGATTCTAAGGATCAGGAGTTCATTTTTACCAATGAAGATGAACGGTCTTATAAAGAGATCAATCAATTCAATGAAGCCCATAATAAAGTTTCGAATGAAGAAAAGATTAATATGCTAAAGAAAATGGAAAAAGAGGCTTATGCATATGACCATCGGGTAAGTACAGTAAATCACTGTATATTTGGTGATGGGAATCAATTATTAAAAATAAGAAACACTTATAATATAGATTTAGAAGAAAAATCTAATGGCTTTTATATATATTTTAGTGTTGGTGTAAAATCAAAAGAAGAAATTCAATCTGGTTACAGCATTTTTTTTGGAAATGATTATAAAAAAGTTGATTATAAGTCAATCGTTCATGAAGCCGTTGATAAAGCTGTTAGCTTATTAGGAGCCGAACCGATTAAAAGCGATAATTACCCTGTAGTCATAGAGAATAAAACCTTTGCGTCTTTGCTTAAAGCCTATGCTTCCATCTTTTCGGCAGAAGCAGTACAAAAAGGTCTATCACTTTTAAAAGGAAAACTTAATCGAGAAATTGGCCATTCGGGGTTAACAATTATTGACCACCCACATCTAGAAGACAAAATGGCAAGTCGGTCTTTTGATTCGGAAGGTGTACCAACTCAAGAGAAAAAAATAGTTGAAAATGGTCAGTTAAAGACATTCTTACACAATTTGAAAACAGCGAATAAAGCTCAAGTAGAATCAACAGGTAATGCTATTCGTTATTCATATAAATCTAGTGTAGGCATTGCGCCTTCTAATTTATATATTGAAGCGGGTAAACTATCTGTAGAAGATATAGTTAAGTCTATTGATAATGGATTGTATATTGTTAGTTTAGAGGGAATGCATGCGGGCATTAATCCGGTATCAGGGGATTTCTCCTTGGCAGCAAAAGGGTTTCTAATTAAACATGGGGAAAAAATTAAACCTGTTAATCAAATTACTGTTTCTGGTAACTTCTTAAAAGTTTTACAAGCAATAGAAATGATTGGTAGTGATTTGAAATTTGGTTTACCAAGTGGGGCAAGTGTTTATGGTGCTCCAAGTATAAAAGTAAAATCTTTAACAATTTCTGGTAACTAAGTAGGAGAGAAAAATGATTAAAAAGAAATTTATTCAGTCAATAAAAAAGCATAAAATGATTGAAAAGAGTGACACCATTGTTGTCGCAGTTTCAGGTGGGCCGGATTCAGTGGCCATGATGCAGCTATTACTATCAATAAAAAATGCATTCAATCTTAAGCTTTACGGTGTCCATTTGGACCATGTAACGAGAGATGGTCAATCCACCTTAGACGCAAATTTTGTTAAGGATTTTTTTGATAACAATGGTATAGAGGGGTATTTTTTTAAAAAGGATATTGAAAAATATGCGAAAGAGTTGAATATATCCTTTGAAGAGGCGGGAAGGTTAGAGCGTTATAGATTATTTAATCAAGTAATGAAAAAAACAAATGCAAATAAAATTGCTCTAGGACAAAATTTGAATGATCAAGGTGAAACCTTATTGTTTAGACTTTTTAGAGGGACTGGATTAGATGGTCTTACTGGAATTGATTATAAACGTGATGGGTATATCATTCGACCCATACTTGATTTAACCCGTGAAGAAATCGAAAGATATTGTGAAGAAAATGATTTAAATACAAGATTAGATCATACAAATCTAGAGCGAATTTATTCTAGGAATAGGATAAGACTAGATATTATTCCTTATATAAAAGAACATTTTAATAATAAAATAGAAAAAGCCCTATGGCGAACTTCAAGATTGCTTTCTGAAGATCAAATGCTTATTAATCAAGTGGTTGATAATTATATGGATGCCCATGTTTCTTTTTATGAAGGAAAATATATCGTAAATATTAAGACTTTTAATAAAGAAATGAAAGCTTTAAGAAGTCGAGTGGTTCGGGAGATATTTTACCGGCTTAAGGGGGACTTAGAAGGTGTAAGTTATAAAAATATTGAATCTATTTTATCTTTAATAGAAAAAGAGAAAACTGGAAAAGAAAAAGAATTTTATGAAATAAAATGTTTTATTAACTATGAGCAGGTGGAATTTTTTAAAAAAGAACAAGTGAATCCCAATAAAATAGATAGAAATTTAGTTTTAGAAGTGATTAATAATCCAGAAAAAATAAAATTAACTATTAATCCACTTGAAATTTATGTTGATTATGATAAAATTCAAGGGGAGATTTTTATTAGATATAGAAAACCTGGTGATCGATTCAGACCATTAGGGATGAAAGGTAGTAAAAAAATAAAAGATTACTTCATTGACGAAAAAATAGCGTTAGGTGAAAGAGATAAAGTACCATTGGTATGCGACGAAAAAAATATTATTTGGGTTGTCGGTTATCGCATGAGTGACGCTTATAAAATTACGAATAAAACACAGAAAGTACTACACATAAAGTATGTTTAGTTGTTGTGTATATAGATTTGTGTTAAAATAGATTTAGATATGCACTATTTAAGGAGGAAGTATCATATGAAAAAGTTCTTTAAGGGAGCTTCTATATATTTTATAATATTTTTAGCGATTTTACTCATTGTAAGATTCTATGGAGGAACTCAAACAGAGATAGTAGATTTAAATGTCACTGAGCTGAATGAACGATTGAAAGCTGGTGAAGTATCATTTGCCGAAATTGATACAGAAAATAAAGTGACGGGAACCCTAACTGATGGAACCCAGTTTACATCCAATATACCAGAAGTAATAAAAGAAAATATGGGTGATCAAATATACCAATTAATTAATGAAGGAGAATTAAATCTTAAAGGGAAAACAGCTGTACAAAATCCATGGTATTTGGATATGTTACCAACAATATTCTTAATCCTAATTCTTGTAGGATTCTGGTTCATTTTTATGCAAAATTCTCAAGGTGGCGGTTCTAAGGTGATGAAGTTTGGTAAAAGTAAAGCCAAACTTAATAAACAAGACCCTAACAATCGATTAACTTTTGACGATGTGGCTGGATTAAAAGAAGAAAAAGAAGAAATGGCAGAATTAGTTGACTTTCTAAAAACGCCAAAAAAATACATTGATTTAGGCGCAAGAATTCCTAAGGGTATCTTAATGATTGGACCGCCAGGAACGGGTAAAACTTATTTAACAAGAGCCGTTGCTGGAGAAGCAGAAGTGCCATTTTACAGTATTAGTGGTTCTGACTTTGTAGAGATGTTTGTTGGAGTCGGTGCTTCTCGTGTAAGAGATTTATTTAAAGAAGCAAAAGAAAATGCACCATGTATTGTCTTTATTGATGAAATAGATGCCGTTGGTCGTAAAAGAGGTGCTGGTCTTGGTGGTGGACACGATGAACGAGAACAGACATTAAATCAGTTATTAGTTGAAATGGATGGTTTTGAAGAAAATCAAGGGATTATTTTAATCGCTGCGACGAATAGACCGGATATACTTGACCCAGCACTTTTAAGACCCGGGCGGTTTGACCGTGAAGTAACTGTTGGTATGCCAGATGTTAGAGAAAGAGAAGCAATTTTAAGAGTTCACTCTAAGAAAAAACCTATAAGTGACGATGTAGATTTAGAAGTCGTTGCAAAGGGAACACCAGGATTTACGCCTGCTGACTTAGAAAACTTATTAAATGAAGCGGCACTGTTATCTGCTAGACGCAGTGACAAGGTTATTCGCATGGAAACGGTTGAAGAAGCGAAGATTAAAGTTATTGCCGGTGTAGAGAAAAAGAGTCGTGTCACAAGTGAAAAAGAAAGAAAAATTACAGCATACCATGAAGGTGGACATGCTTTATTGGCTAGACTATTACCAGATACAGATCCTGTACATCAGGTAACAATTATACCAAGAGGACGTTCAGGCGGATTTACTTTACAGTTACCTAGAGAAGACCGTAACTATAAAACAAAGAAGAGTCTTGAAGATGAATTGGTTGTTTTACTTGGTGGACGTGTATCAGAGAAAATCATTTTAGGAGATATTTCAACAGGCGCAAGTAATGATTTAAGTCGTGTAACTAAAATTGCTCGCTCAATGGTTACAAAATATGCTATGAGTGAGAATTTAAGTTCAATGTCTTACGATGCCGGGGATGAAGTGTTCCTTGGAAAAGAAATGGCATCTCGAAAAGAATATTCTGAACAAATTGCTGCAGACATTGACAGAGAAATTAGACGTCTTGTTGATGATGCTTATGATAATGCCTATTCTTTATTAGAAGAGAACCAAGAAGATTTACATGTTGTTGCAAAAGCGTTACTTGAATATGAAACAATTACAGGTGAAGAGTTTGAATTAGTATTAACTGAAGGTTTTGAGGCTTTAAAAGAAAAAATTGAATCTGAAAAGAAGAGAAAGAAAAAAGAACGTGAAGAGAATATAAAAATAGCAGAGGAAGAGGAGAAAAAACAAGAAGCTTTATTGGATGAAGATGATGATAAAGATAAAGCTGATGATTCTGATGATTTTGTTTTTAATGATAAAGAGTAAATACTTCAACCCTCTAGATTTTCTAGAGGGTTTTATAATTTAAGGAGGAAATGATGGATTTTAATTTAAAAATTGGTATGACAAATGAATCGATTTTAACTGTTGAAGAAAAACATACGGCAAGTGCTTATGGTAGTGGTTCAATATATGTATTCGCTACACCAGCAATGATTGGTTTAATGGAAAATGCTGCTTTAAATTGTGTTGATGAAGCATTAGGTGATCAGTGGACAACAGTAGGTACCCATGTGGATATTAGTCATAGTGCTGCAACAAAGATGGGTAAAGAAGCAAAAGCTATTGCAGAGTTGATTGAAATAGACGGTAAAAAATTGAGATTTAAAGTAACTGCTTATGATGAAAAACAAAAAATCGGTGAAGGTTATCATAACAGATATATAATAAACCATGAAAAATTTATGAATAAAGTTAACCAAATGTAAAAATATCTTTTCCTAAAGAATAAATGATGTTATAATATTAACAAAGAAAAATAATAACCTATTTATTTATTTGAAATAGAAAAAATCTATTTTGTCCGTAAATAAGACACGGTTAAGTAAGAACTACTTCTTACTTTATGCTGTGTCTTTTTTTGTATGTATTAGAGGGAGGGTGTATTAAATGCGATTTGATTTTATTGGTTGGATGATGAATCCATTTGTATTAATGTTAGCATCAATTGTTTTGGGATTGATTTTCGGTAAAATACGTTTTGGTAAGTTTAACTTTGGTATTTCAGGAACTTTGTTTTCAGGCTTACTCATTGGTTGGCTAGTCATAGGTAAAGCCAAGGATCTATTAGTAGAAGAACCAGGTCATGCAGGAGCAGAAAGTCTAATGAATAGTGGTGTTATAGATAAAGGATTCTTCTATTTATTTCTTATTTTATTTGTTGCAGCGGTAGGACTGCTTGCATCGAAAGATATTGGTGTGGTACTTAAGAATTATGGGGTAAAATTTGTAGTTTTAGGTTTTACAATTACTTTATTAGGTGCGGCAACTACTTATGGAATGACATTATTTAGTGGCGGTTCGAGTCCATACAAAGTATCTGGTGTTTATACAGGCGCACTGACGAGTTCGCCAGGTTTAGCTGCTGCCATTGAGAGTGGGCGATCCCATGCAAGTGGGTGGGCCGATGATTATATTAATCTTGATAACCATGACAAAGAAAGGGTATTAAAAATACTCGATTCATCTGGTGAGTTAACACCAGAAAATACCGCTACACTTAGCGAAGAACAAAAAAAACAATTTGTAACAAATGCTGAAGCAGGTATTGGTGTAGGACATGCTATTGGCTATCCTTTTGGTGTTCTAATAGTGATCTTGGCCGTTAATTTCTTTCCTAAAATTTTCCGGATAGATGTTGAAAAAGAAATGCAGCAATATAGAGATGAAATGAAACGGAATGCTAGTGGCAAAGTTCATGAGGAAACAGATTTTGATTTAATAGCTTTTGCATTTGCAGCGATTTTTGGTTATACTTTAGGTAAAATAAAAATAAATCTAAGTGTATTAGGGTTAGGCTATTTTTCATTAGGGTCAACAGGTGGTGTTTTAGTTGGCGCATTAATTTTAGGTTATATTGGACGTATAGGATTCATGAATTTCAGAATGAATTCTAAGGTATTAGGTGTTGTTCGGCAAGTTTCTTTGGCGTTTTTCTTATCAATTGTTGGCTTAAGATACGGTTTTAAAGTATTTGAAGCATTAATTGGGTCAGGGGCATATTTAGCTCTTGTGGCATTAGTTGTAGGTGTCGTAGCCATGTTAATTGGATTCTTTATTGGCCGGTATGTCTTTAAAATTAATTGGATTATGTTGGCTGGAGCCATCTGCGGAGGAATGACATCAACGCCGGGCTTAGGTGCAGCTGTTGATGCCATTGGATCAGATGAACCAGCAGCAGGTTACGGTGCGACATATCCTTTTGCGTTGCTGGGAATGGTAATTTTTACTATTATTCTTCACCAATTACCTATGTAGAATAAAAATGAGGTGATATTTTGTCAGGAAATGAAATTTTATTAACTGGTTATGCGCGTTTGCCCAAGGGCATTACTGCGACTGAAATTTATGGGTCAGTAGCTATAGGTATTCTAGCGGATAAAAAAACTGGAACAATTATGGATATTGAGTGTTCTTTAGTAACAGAACTTGCGAGAAATTTTGTGAAACGACTGGTTAAGGGACATAATTTAAAGGAATTTGATAAGATTGAAGCGGTTTTAACAAAGCATTACTATGGTTCTGCGGAAAAAGCTTTAATTACAGCGATTAAAAGATGTTGTGACAAATACAATCAAATAATAGAAAATTAGCGAATTTGCTATGAAAGTAAAATGACCTTTTGCTTTGATTAGTAGTAAATAAAAGTTAGGAGTAGTTTAAAAAAGAGCTGCGTCTGACTTTTTTTGTTTAAAAAGGGGGAAGATTATGAAAAACAGAATTAAAGATCCTAGATTTTTAGATAAAATTACCAGCGCCAGTGAAGCAGCAAAGTATATTAAAGATGGTATGGTTGTAACTACAAGTGGGTTTACACCATCCGGGTATCCAAAAAAAGTACCAAAAGCTTTGGCAAAGCGTAAATTGAATGGAGAGGATATTGGTATAACGCTTATTACTGGTGCTTCTGTAGGTGATGAATTAGATGGGGAATTGTCGCGTAGTGGTATTTTGAAAAGAAGGTTTCCCTACCAAACACACAGGGACACTAGGCGAATGATTAATGAGGGGAAAATTCAATATCAAGACCATCATTTAAGCCATGTACCTCAAATGATGTCCTATGGTTTTTTTGGTAATATTGATGTTGCAATTGTTGAAGCCGTAGGGATTACTGAAGAAGGCGGAATTATTCCTTCTACTTCTGTTGGTATTGCGCCACAAGCCGTTAAATTAGCGGATTATGTTATTATTGAAATAAATACAGAACAACCGGAGGCACTAGAAGGGGTTCACGATATCTATATGACTGAGAATCCACCGAATCGAAAGCCTATACCCATTACACATCCGAAGGATCGTATTGGTAAAACATATATGACAGTTGACTTTGATAAAGTTGTTGCAGTTGTGGAATCTGATATATCCGATAAAGTAAGACCTTTAGGGGCAATTGATAATAATTCTAGAAAAATTAGCAGTCATATTATTGAATTCTTCAAAGATGAAGTTGAAGCCAATAGATTGCCAGAAAATTTATTGCCATTACAGTCTGGCGTGGGAAGTGTTGCCAATGCGGTTCTAGGTGGTTTAGTTGAAAGTGAATTTGAGAACTTAACCTGTTATACGGAAGTAATTCAAGATTCAATGTTAGATTTAATTGATGCGGGAAAAGTAACGGTAGCTTCTGGTACGAGCTTTACACCTTCTGAAGCGGGGCTCAAACGACTAATAGACGGTATTGACCACTATTCAAAATATTGTATTTTAAGACCAATGGAAATATCCAATAATCCTGAAGTTGCTAGGAGATTAGGTGTTATTGCCATGAATACGGCAATTGAAGTTGATATTTATGGTCATGTCAATAGCACAAATATTATGGGCTCCCGAATGATGAATGGTCTAGGCGGCTCTGGAGATTTTACTAGAAATGCTTATTTATCAATTTTCACCACGGTGTCAATAGCCAAAAATGGTGATATTTCATCTATTGTACCAATGGTAAGTCATGTAGATCATACGGAACATGATGTGGATGTTATAGTGACGGAGCAGGGACTAGCAGATCTTAGAGGATTATCTCCTGTTGAGCGTGCCCGTGAGATCATTGAAAAGTGTGTTCACCCAATTTATAAGGGGAGACTAACGGATTATTTGGAAGAAGCTATAGCAACTTCAAAATATAAGCATGAACCTCATATACTCGGTAAAGCATTGGCTTATCATGACAGGTTTTTAAAAACGGGAAGTATGAAATAATTTAGTAAGAATATCATTAAAATAATAAGATTTTAATCAATCATATGATAGTATTGACGTATACAATTATATTTGCAATTAATTATCACAAACGTTAAAAAGTATGGTATTCTACTAATGATATTAAGTTATTGTATAAGGAGGAAAATTATGTTCCGTGAAGATGTGCTTTCAGATTTAAAAGAAGAAAAGAAGAAATTTGATGAGAAAACTGAAAAACTATTAGAAAAAAGACCTGAGCGAAAAAAAGTTTTTAATTCAGGTTCTGGTGAGGAAGTTAAGAGAGTCTATACACCATTAGATATTCAAGAGATGAATTACAATGATGACATTGGTTTGCCTGGTGAATATCCGTTTACACGTGGGGCTTATGGTTCAATGCATCGTGGTCGATTATGGACTATGCGGATGTATGCAGGATTTGCAACGGCGGAAGAGTCAAATAAACGCTATAAGTATTTAGTTGAACAAGGGTCAAGTGGCTTAAGTGTAGCATTTGATTTACCAACTCAAATTGGTTACGATTCAAACCACGAATTAGCGAATGGTGAAGTTGGAAAAGTTGGTGTGGCCATTGATTCTTTAAAGGATATGGAAGTACTATTTGGTGGCATTCCATTAGATAAAGTTTCAACATCAATGACAATTAATGCACCAGCAGGTGTATTGTTAGCAATGTATATTGCTGTTGCTGAAAAACAAGGTATTTCTCCTGATAAATTACGAGGAACGATACAAAATGATATTTTAAAAGAATATATTGCAAGAGGTACATATATCTATCCGACTAAACCTTCAATGCGTTTAATAACGGATATTTTTGAATACTGCTCTGAAAACGTTCCCCAGTGGAACACCATCAGTATTTCAGGTTATCATATTAGAGAAGCAGGTTCAACAGCTGCTCAAGAAGTTGGCTTTACAATTGCAGATGGCATCGCTTATGTCGAAGCTGCTTTAAAAGCGGGTTTAGATGTTGATGCATTTGCACCAAGATTATCGTTTTTCTTTAATGCACATAATGATTTATTAGAAGAAGTTGCTAAATTTAGAGCGGCGAGAAGATTATGGGCAAAAATAATGAAAGAAAGATTTGGTGCGAAGAATCCAAAATCAATGACAATGAAGTTTCATACACAAACAGGTGGTTCTACATTAACAGCACAGCAACCTGAGAACAATATTGTTCGTGTAACGATTCAAACACTAGCAGCTGTATTAGGTGGTACACAGTCACTACATACAAATTCAAAGGATGAAGCTTTAGCGCTACCGAGTGAAGATTCTGTTAGAACAGCTTTAAGAACACAACAAGTTGTTGCCCATGAAAGTGGCATTACCAATACTGCTGACCCTTTAGCTGGTTCTTATTTTATTGAATCAAAAACAAATGAAATTGAAAAAGCAGCTTTAGAATATATAGAAAAAATTGATGATTTAGGTGGCGCACCAGAAGCAATTAACAAAGGTTACATCCAGCAAGAAATAATGGATGCTGCTTATACTTATCAAAAAGAAGTTGAAACAAACGAACGCGTAATTGTTGGTATGAATAAGTTTCAAATAGATGAAAAACCACCAACAGGTTTGTTAAAAGTAGATCCTGCTGTTGAAGCAAAACAAGTAAAGCAAATAGATGATTTAAAAGAACTACGTGATAGTAAAGAAGTAGAAACGACATTAGAAAATCTCAAAACAGCATGTGAAACAGATGAAAATGTTATGCCTTATATACTTAAAGCTGTTAAGGCTTATGCGACATTAGGAGAAATTTCTGATGTAATGCGCGAAGTATTTGGCGAGTATCAACAGTCTGTAAAGTTATAAAGGGGGAAGAATTTTGAGACCAATAAGAGTTTTAGTTGCTAAACCGGGTTTAGATGGACATGATCGTGGTGCAAAAGTAATTGCTAGAGCATTAAGAGATGCTGGAATGGAAGTTATTTACACTGGTTTAAGACAAACAGTGAATCAAATCGTAAATGCTGCGATTCAAGAAGATGTGGATTGTATTGCCGTGAGTATACTATCTGGTGCTCATGAAACTTTGCTGCCCAAAATTGCTAATTTATTAAAAGAAGAAGGCGTTGATGATATTTTATTTATTGCTGGCGGTGTAATACCTGAAGATGATATACCATCATTAAAGGAAAGAGGTGTAGCAGAAATTTTTACGCCAGGGACACCGACAACGGTGACAATTGATTATATAAAGGAAAATATAAGGCGTTAAATTATGACATTGATAAAAAGACTATTGGATGGTGATAAACGTGCCTGTGCTCGATTAATTAGCCAAGTCGAAAATAATGTCCAGGGAATAAATGAAAAACTTAAAGAAATTTATCCTATGAGTGGTGGTGCTTATGTTATTGGCATTACTGGTCCGCCGGGTTCTGGCAAAAGCACTTTAACGGATAAATTAGTGAAACTTTTTAGAAAAGAAGGTAAAAAAGTAGGGGTCATTGCCGTTGATCCAACAAGTCCTTTTACTGGCGGGTCTATTTTAGGCGATCGGGTGCGCATGAATGATTTAAGTAATGATAGCGGCGTTTTTATTAGAAGTATGGGTGCTAGAGGACACTTAGGTGGCTTAAGTGATGCAACTTCTGCAGCAATAACCATTTTAGATGTTTATGGTTGCGAATATATTTTTTTAGAAACCGTTGGTGTCGGACAGTCTGAGGTAGAAGTGATGAAAAGTGCTGATACAACAGTGATGGTTATGGTGCCAGGGCTTGGTGATGATATCCAAGCCATTAAAGCAGGTATTATGGAAATCGGTGATGTTTTTGCTATTAATAAAGCGGATTTAGATGGTGCGAAGCGCACGAAAAGAGAAATAGATATGATGTTAGATTTTTCTGAGAAGTCATGGCGACCACCGGTGACCCTCGTTTCTGCTCTTAAAGATGAAAACATTGATGTTTTGAAAGAGGACATATTAAAACATTGTGATTATCTAAAAGTACATAATCTATACCATACTGAACGTAAAAATAATGTAAAAAGCGAAATTCTTTCTCTTGTCATCAAAGAGGTGAAAAATAAGATAATTGGTAAAGAAGAAAACAACAAATTACTTGAAGAATTATCTCGAAAAGTTGCTATAAGAGAAGCGGATCCATATACAGCTTCTGAAACAATTATGGAGTTGCTAAAAAAATAAAGTTTATGTAAGCAATTTGTTTTAATTAATAGAAATATTTGGGAAATACATTGTTTATCATATGTACTTATAGTCGAATGCTTGTTAAAATTTACTTTGAAGGGGGAACAATGAAGACGATAAAAATTGATCACATTGGTATCGCTGTTAAAAACCTAGATGAAACTTTGAAATTTTACAGAGATATTTTAGGATTGGAAGTTGAAGGCACAGAAGTTGTTGAAGAACAAAAAGTAAAAGTTGCTTTTTTACCTGTTGGAGATACTGAAATAGAATTATTAGAATCTACTACAGATGATGGCCCTATTGCTAGACACATTGAAAGAAGTGGTGAAGGGGTTCAACACATTGCTTTTGAAGTAGACAATATCCAAGAAGGCATTGACTACATGAAATCAAAGGGTATGCGAATGATTGATGAAGAACCTAGATATGGGGCTGGCGGAACAAAGATTGCTTTCGTTCATCCAAAAAGTTCTCATCGCGTACTTGTTGAATTGACAGAAAGATAATAGGAGGACATTTATGGCGAATGATCGGTTACAAGATTTAAAAGAGCGAAAGAAAAAAATATTAAAGGGCGGCGGCGAAAAAAGAATAGCAAAACAACATGCCAAAGGTAAATATACTGCCCGAGAACGAATGGATTTATTATTCGATGACGGCACATTTGTTGAATTAGATGCATTTGTAACACATAGAGGTGTAAATTTTGGACTTGAAGGCAAAGAAGCCCATGCAGATGGTGTTGTAACGGGCTATGGTAAAGTCGATGGTCGTTTGGTTTATGCTTATTCACAAGATTTTACAGTTTTAGGCGGTTCATTAGGTGAAATGCATGCCAATAAAATAGTAAAAGTACTTGATGGTGCAATGAAAGTAGGTGCGCCAATTGTTGGTGTTAATGATTCTGGTGGAGCAAGAATTCAAGAAGCAGTAGATGCCCTTTCGGGTTATGGAAAGATATTTTATAAAAATACATTAGCATCTGGTGTTGTACCCCAAATCACAGCAATTATTGGTCCTTGTGCTGGTGGAGCAGTTTATTCTCCGGCATTAACAGATTTTATTTTTATGGTCGATCATACTTCAAAAATGTTTATTACAGGACCTCAAGTGATAGAAACAGTAACAGGAGAAATTGTTTCGGCTGAAGAACTTGGTGGCGGTTTGACACATAATACAAAATCAGGTGTAGCACACTTTTTAATGGAAAACGAAGAAAAGTGTTTTGATGAAATCAGAAGACTTTTAGATTTCTTACCATCAAATAACTTAGAAGCAGCGCCAACGATGCCAACAAGTGATGATATTAATCGCGTTGAAATGAAACTAAATGATATGGTACCAGAAAACCCAAATAAACCATATGAAATTAGAGATATTATTAAAATTTTAGCAGATGATGGAGATTTTATGGAATATATGCCAAGATTTGCTAAAAATATTGTAACTGGATTTATTAGAATTAATGGCAAGAGTATCGGTGTTGTAGCAAATCAGCCAAAAATATTAGCGGGCTGTTTAGATATTGATGCATCTGATAAATCGTCGAGATTTGTTAGAACATGTGACGCGTTTAATATTCCTTTATTAAACTTAGTTGATGTACCTGGTTTCTTACCAGGATTGAACCAAGAATTTGGTGGCATCATAAGACATGGTGCGAAAATGCTTTATGCTTATTCTGAAGCAACTGTACCAAAGATTACTGTAATCTTAAGAAAAGCTTATGGTGGTGCTTATTTAGCAATGTGTTCAAAGGAATTAGGTGCTGACTTAGTATTAGCATGGCCATCTGCAGAAGTTGCAGTAATGGGTGCGAAGGGTGCGGCAAATATTATCTTTAGAAGAGATATTAATAATGCTGAGGATCCAGTAAAAATGCGTGAGCAAAAAATAGATGAGTATGAAGAAGAATTTGCAACACCATATAAAGCTGCAGAACGTGGTTTTGTTGATGATGTAATTGAACCAAGTACAACACGGCCAAGATTAGCGGATGCTTTTGATATGCTTGCATCAAAACGTGAAAGTCATCCAAGTAAAAAACATGGTAATATTCCACTGTAAGGAGGGATGATATGACGTTATTAGATAAATTAGCAGATCCAAATTTGTTAGAACAGTTGACAACAAGTGAAAAACTCAGTGCATCTCTTCAAGCAACAGTTTTAGGAATGGGTATAACTTTTGCTGCCCTTGTTATCATTTGGGGAGTATCAGTTCTTCTTAAAAATGTTGTATTGAGCATTGAAGGTAAAAAAGACAGCGGTGTAAAAGTAGTGAAGACACCTCAAAAGAAAACACAGGCGGCATCAGAAGTTGTTGAAGAAGATATAGCAGACGATGAAGAATTAATTGCAGTTATTTCTGCTGCTATTGCTAGCAGTATGGAGACATCTGTTAGAAACATTGTGGTAAAAAATATTGTTAGAGTGAATGACGATACACCAACATGGGGTAAAGTCGCTAGAATAGATCAAGTAAATTCTCGATTATATTAAATTTGGAGGGACTAAGAATGAAAAAATTCAGAATATCTGTTAATGGAAGCTCATACGAGGTAGAGGTAGAAGAATTAGATGCAGGTAGTGAAACTTCAGCTGCGCCAGTACAAAAATCTGCGCCTAAACCAGCTGCACCTGCGCCTAGAAAGCCAAAGAAAACTGCGCCAGCACCAAAACCAGAAAAATCAACACCACCGATAGCAGGCGGTCATACAGTAGAATCACCTATGCCGGGAACAATTTTAAGCATTAGTGTTTCTGAAGGTGACAGTGTAAGTAATGGTGATGTTTTACTAGTACTTGAAGCTATGAAAATGGAAAATGAGATTACATCAGAAGTAGATGGAACAGTTGCATCAATTAATGTTAAAAATGGTGCTGCTGTTGATGCAGGTGAAGTTTTAGTCGTTATTGAGTAATAAGGAAGGAGATTTTTATGTCGCAAGCTTTTATTAATTTTTTAAGCAGCACAGGGTTTGCCGCGATTACATTTCAGCAAATCATAATGCTTTTAATATCTTTTGTCCTTTTATACTTAGCGATTCGAAAAGGCTTTGAACCATTATTATTGGTGCCCATTGCTTTTGGTATGTTGTTAACAAATTTACCTTTATCGGGAATTATGAGCGGACCCATTGTTGAAACCGTAAGTGGGGGTCATGGTTTTATATCAGGAACGGCTATTGAATCGCCAATTTATGAAGGTATGCTTGAAACAACACAACCTGGCGGTTTGTTATGGTATTTATATCAAGGGGATCATTTAGGATGGTTTCCACCGATTATTTTTATGGGCATTGGTGCAATGACTGATTTTGGGCCTTTAATGGCTAATCCAAAATCATTACTATTAGGTGCAGCAGCTCAGTTTGGTATTTATACAACTTTTGTTGGGGCCATTGGTACTGGATTATTTAACGCTCAAGAAGCAGCGGCCATAGCAATTATTGGTGGAGCAGATGGCCCAACAGCTATTTTCTTGGCATCAAAGTTGGCGAGTCACTTATTAGGCGCTATTGCCGTAGCGGCGTATTCATATATGGCTTTGGTACCGGTTATTCAACCGCCAATAATGAAGTTGTTGACGACAAAGGAAGAACGAATGATAAAGATGAAACAGTTAAGACCAGTTTCAAAATTAGAGAAAATATTGTTTCCGATAGCTGTAACGTTAGTTGTAGCGCTTATTGTACCGCCAGCAACAACGCTAGTTGGTATGTTAATGTTAGGAAATTTATTTAAGGAAAGTGGCGTTGTTGGCCGATTAGAAGATACGGCTAAAAATGCACTCATTAATATTGTTACCATATTCCTTGGGGTATCTGTTGGTGCCACAGCAACAGCGGAAGCTTTCTTAAACGTAAAAACAATTGCCATTATGGCTTTAGGAGTATTCGCTTTTGCCATCGGAACAGCGGCAGGATTATTGCTTGCAAAACTTATGAATAAGTTATCTGCAGGAAGTATTAATCCATTAATTGGTTCAGCTGGTGTATCAGCAGTGCCAATGGCTGCAAGAGTTTCTCAAACCGTAGGACAAAAAGAAAATCCGTCTAACTTTCTACTGATGCATGCTATGGGACCAAATGTAGCAGGTGTTATTGGTTCGGCAGTATCAGCAGGGGTTTTATTATCATTATTTGGATAAATAATAAATTTGCATCTCGAAAGAGGTGCTTTTTTTTTGCTATAAGTCGCAATTAATAATATAATACTTTTAAGAGGTGGTATTTTGAAAAAACAGGTTTTAAAGTTATTGAAAGAAAATAAAGAAGAATATATTTCTGGTGGGGAAATGTGTAAATTATTAAATGTTTCAAGAACTGCTGTTTGGAAAGTGATTAATAAGTTACGAGAAGAAGGTTATAAGATAGAATCCGTTCCTTCAAAGGGGTATCAATTAATAGATGATGACCAACTGCGTTCTGATGAAGAATTAAATATTTTATTAGAATCTTATACATATTTTGATCAAGGTTTTTTTTATGAAACCGTTGATTCAACAAATAATGTATTAAAAAGAAAAGTCAAAGATAATTATAATAAGAATCTAGTAGCTGTTAGTGCGCATCAGTCAAAAGGCAAAGGAAGATTGGGTAGGGTTTGGGAATCTAATGAAGGATTATATATGTCTTATTTAATCCGACCGGACATTATGCCACTGGAAGCTGCAATCTTCACTCAAATTGCTGCTGCGGCAGTTGTTAAAACCTTTGAGACAATATCTGAATTAGATATTAAAATTAAGTGGCCGAATGATATTGTTGTAAATGGGAAAAAAATTTGTGGTATTCTTACGGAGCTTAATGCGGAGTTAAATAAGGTGCATTACTTAATTGTTGGTATTGGAATCAATTTGAATCAAGAAGTTTTCAATGAAGACTTGCAAGATATTGCAACTTCTTATAAGATTGAAACGGGTAAAAATTTAAAAATAAAAGATTTTTTAGTACCATTTATAGATTTGTTTCATCGATTAATTAAGTGTTTTATAGAAGAAAAAAAATATGAAGAAGCCATTCAAATTTGTCGAAAGTATTCAGCAATAATAGGAAAAAAAGTAAATATAATAAATGGCGACAACAAAAGAAGTGTAACGGTACTAGATTTAACAAAAGATGGACAACTGCTTGTTTTAAATGAAAAGAAAGAAGAAGAAGTAGTTTTTTTTGGTGAAATATCCATTCGTGGTATTGATAAAGATTATATTTAGGTGGTGAATGATGTTATTAGCATTTGATGTAGGTAATACAAATACAGTTTTTGGTTTATATAAAGATGATGAACTAATAGATTACTGGCGTATAGCAACACTTCGTTCTAGAACAGAGGATGAATTAATTGTTTTAATCACGCAACTTTTTCAAATGAAAGGTTATCAATTGAGTGATGTAGAAGATGTAATTATTTCTTCAGTGGTACCGCAAATCATGTATTCTCTTGAACATATGGCAAATAAATATTGTAAAGTTGAAGCAATGATTGTTGGTGCGGGGCTGAAATCAGGAATAAATATAAAATATGATAATCCAAAAGAAGTTGGTGCTGACCGAATTGTTAATGCCGTTGGTGGCATAAAGAAATATGGTAACGGTTTGATTATTGTAGACTTTGGTACGGCGACGACTTTTGATGCCATTGGCAGTAATGGGGACTATCTTGGTGGTGCAATTTTGCCAGGTATTAAAATTTCTCAAGATGCGCTTTTTAAGAATGCTGCAAAATTAACTCGGGTAGAACTAATTAAACCGAATAAGGTCATTGCAAAAAACACAGTTGAAAGTGTACAGGCGGGTATTATTTATGGCTATGCTGGTTCTGTTGAATATATCGTGAAAAAGATGAAAAAGGAAATGGGCTATGATGTTAAAGTTGTTGCGACTGGTGGTCTGGCAAGCCTTATTGAAACAGAAGCAGAGTCAATTGATATTGTTGACAAGTTTTTAACCTTAGATGGCTTAAAGTATATTTATAAATTGAATAGGTGAAAAGATGAAAATCGGAAATGTTGAAATAGAAGGAGAAGTTATTTTGGCGCCAATGGCTGGTGTGACAGATAAAGCCTTTCGTTTGATTGCAAAATCCTTTGGGTGTGGTTTGTTAGTAACAGAAATGGTTAGTGCAAAAGCTTTACATTATAAAGATAAGAAAACAAAAAAAATAATGAGTATAGATTCTAGGGAAGAACCTGTTGCTTTACAAATATTTGGTTCTGAACCTTCAATTATGGGTGAAATAACTGATCAGATAAATAATCATAATCATTCGATTTTGGATATTAATATGGGTTGTCCGGCACCAAAAATTGTAAAAAATGGTGACGGATCTGCATTAATGAAAGACATCCACTTGGCTAGACGGATAATAGAGAGTGTTGTGAAGTATTCTAATAAACCAGTAACTGTTAAAATAAGAACGGGTTGGGATCAGGACCATATAAATGCTTTGGAGTTTTCTCAAATGGTTGAAGAATCTGGTGCAAAAGCTATAGCTGTGCATGGTAGAACAAGGGACCAATTTTATAGCGGTGAAGCTAATTGGGATATAATAAGAAAAGTAAAATCTAAATTATCTATTCCTGTAATTGCTAATGGTGATGTTTTTACTATTGAAGATGCTATAAATATAAAAAAAATAACAAAGGCAGATGCTATTATGATAGGGCGTGGGGCTAAGGGCAATCCGTGGCTTATTAAAGAAGTGAATCATTATTTTAAAACTGGCGAGAGATTACCGCGACCAAGTCTTGATGAACGCCTAGATGTGTTAACAAAACAATTTAGATACATGAATGAATTTAAAGGTGAACGGCAAAGTGTATTAGAGATACGAAAGCATGCAAGCTGGTATTTAAAAGGTATAAAAAATGCGGCGGTTATGAGAAATAAAGTGAATCAAATCCAGAAGAAGGACGAGTTTTTTGAAATTATCGATGCGATTAAAATGGATGATTTAAAAGACTTGACATAGCAATGTTTGTTACATATAATAGCATTTAAATAATGCGCAAATAAAATTAATATAGAAAATTGGAGGGATATATGAGTGACGTAGAAAACTTAACTGAAGTACTACAAGTGAGACGAGACAAGCTGAAAGATTTAATTGAAATGGGGAGAGATCCATATAAAGTAGCGGAATACGATCGAGATACTTTTTCTAAAGATGTTATTGAAAATTTTGATAAATTTTTAGAAGAAGAAACTGTGGTTTCTATAGCAGGTAGAATTATGGCAAAGCGTGTCATGGGAAAAGCTGCTTTTTTTGAATTACAAGATTCAAAGGGAAGAATCCAAGGGTATGTAAAGAAGAAAACTATTGGTGAAGAGGAATTTGATTTATTTACCACTTATGATATCGGCGATTTCTTAGGGATTAAAGGAACTGTATTTGAAACAGGTAAAGGCGAAAAAACTATTCGTGTTTCTGAAATGAAATTGTTATCAAAATCGCTTCAAGTGTTACCAGAAAAATATCATGGCTTACAAGATAAAGAATTAAGATATAGACAAAGATATGTTGATTTAATCGTTAACCCTGAAGTGAAAGAAACATTTTTGCTTAGAAATCGATTAATCAAAACAATGAAAGATTATTTTGACCAGGAAGACTTTGTAGAAGTGGAAACGCCAATTATAAGCCCTGTTGCTGGTGGCGCTACAGCTAGACCCTTCGTTACACATCATAATACATTAGATATTGATATGTATATGAGAATAGCAAATGAATTATTTTTAAAGCGTTTAATTGTAGGGGGCTTTGACAGAGTTTATGAAATGGGTAAGATGTTCAGGAATGAAGGCATGTCACCAAAACATAATCCAGAATATACAGCAGTTGAATTATATGCAGCCTATAACAACTACGAATTCATGATGGATTTAACTGAAGAAGTTGTTGTAAAAATGTGTGAAGAAAACTTAGGGACAACAAAAGTTGAATTCCAAGGAACAGAAATAGATTTTACACCACCATGGGATCGTATCTCTATGATAGATGCTGTAACGAAGTATACAGGTGTTAATTTTGATGAAGTTGAAACTTTAGAAGAAGCAAGAAAAGTGGCTAAAGATCTTGGTGTCCATATTGAAAAGGATATGAAAAAAGGACATATTATTAATGAAGTTTTTGAAGAAAAGTGTGAAGACTATTTAATTCAGCCTACTTTTATAACACATCACCCAGTTGAAGTTTCTCCGCTATCTAAAAGAAATCCGGAGAGACCTGAATTAACGGATAGATTCGAGTTATTTGCAAATACATGGGAATTAGCCAACGGTTTCTCTGAGTTGAATGATCCGATTGATCAGAAGGAAAGGTTTGAAGAACAATTAGCTAAAAGAGAAGGTGGCGACCACGAAGCACATATGATGGATGAAGATTTTGTGAATGCATTGGAAGTAGGTTTACCACCAACAGTAGGGTTGGGTATTGGAGTAGATCGATTAATTATGTTATTAACGAATTCACCATCTATAAGAGATGTCATCTTATTTCCAACAATGAAGCCAGAAGATAAATAATACAAGGGAGCCTTAGGGCTTCTTTTTTTATAGTTCAAATTATCAGAATAGTTTTATTATTGATTAATGATTGACTTTTTATTTTCAAATGTTATGCTATATTAGCGTCAAAGAAAAGGGCAAAAGAGAAACATAAAAAACTT
>Ga0306868_1000129_pt1 | contig 60589 bp, 56 predicted proteins | sample AntRauTorckE6832_FD_190411 | JGI IMG/M metagenome (GOLD analysis project Ga0306868, IMG submission 190411) | Saline lake microbial communities from Rauer Islands, Antarctica - Metagenome Torckler E6 #832 (v2) (version 2) | ecosystem: Environmental > Aquatic > Non-marine Saline and Alkaline >... | reverse complement strand
CTGTAACCCCTGTCAACCTAGGAATAGCAATAGCTGCTAATATACCTAATACTGCAATAACAACTAATAACTCAATTAATGTAAAACCTTTATTATCTACTAACATTTTTCTGAACTTAACCATTTAAGCTCATCTCCTTTTTATTTTTTATATTTGTAATTAAATTTAAATCTTAAATAAGCTAATCCTCAATAAATAAATCTAAAAGTCCAATAAATTATCTTATTCTCTACTTCTCACCTCCTAATAGTTGTTTGGACTTAATATAATAATTACATATATGTGTACATATCAAACATAGGCATTACTATTGATATTACTACAAATCCAACAACAATTGCCAAAAATACAATAATGACTGGTTCTATGATAGAAACAACACCTTCTACACTTCTATCTACTTCTCTATCATAAAACATTGAAACTTTATCCAACATCCTTGACATTGCGCCTGACTCTTCACCAACTTTTATCATATGAACTAATAGTTTAGGAAACTCTTCTCTTTTTTCTAATGGTTCTGAAAGAGTAGAACCTTCCCTCACTTTGATTCTAGCTTCAGTTAGTGCTTGTGCATATAGTTTGTTACCAATTACTCCTTCAACTATTGAAAGAGATGCTAATAGATCTACACCACTTGATAGTAGTACAGATAAAGTACTTGAAAATCTTGATAAATAAATTTTTTGCATCATTGTTCCAACCTGTGGTATTTTCAATATAAATGCATCTGTTCTTAGTCTACCACTTGGTGATTTTCTATAATTTCTAAATAAGAAGATTAGTGCAATTATGATTAAACCAACCAACCACCAGTAACTTTCCATAAAAGAACTTGTTCCAATCAATATTCTGGTTGGTAATGGTAGTTCAGCCCCAAAATCTGAAAACATACTAACAAAGGTTGGTACAACATTTGTTAGTAAGAATATTACTACAAGTAATGCAATTACCATGATTGTTATCGGATAATATAGAGCTGACTTTATTTTACCCTGTAATTCATCCTGTTTTTCATAATGGTTTGCTATTCGATCTAATACATCACCAATAATACCACCTGTTTCTCCAGCTCTAACCATTTGAACAAACAGTTCTGGAAAAACATCAGGATGATTAGATAATGATTCAGATAGATCTGAACCGGTTTCAATATCTTCAGTAACAGCAATAACAACCTGGTTTAACTTAGGATGATCTATTTGATCTCTTAGGATATCTAAAGCATCAATAATACTGATTCCTGAGTTAATCATTGCTGAGAACTGTCTAGCAAAAATAGCTAAATCATTTAATTTAACCTTTTTCTCAAATAGATTAATACCTGATAAACTAAAGCCTTTTCCTTTTCTTTTAATATTTAAAATATAATAGCCTTTTTTTCTTAAATTTGAGGCAAGCATACTCTCATTTCCTGCTTCTAATGTACCCTCTATTTTTTGTCCATTCTGTGATCTTACCTCATATTCGAATACTGGAGCCACTTTAACCAACTCCCTTTTTAGGATTAGTAACTAGCTTCTCTTGATAAACGTTTTTCAATATATTTTCTATTATCTGCTCTTCTAAGCAGGATATCTTTACTGATTTTACCAGAATTAAATAATTCTAATAAGTAATTATCTCTAACAACCATTCCATACTTACTACCGGTCTGCATAATGGAACTTAGTTGATGACTTTCTCCTTCACGGATTACGTTTTTAACAGCTGGTGTACCGATTAAGATACCAACTGCTCCTACACGACCTGCGCGGTCTGCTCTAGGTAGTAACTGTTGTGATACAACACCATTTAATGTTGAAGCCAACTGTATTCTAACCTGTTCCTGTTGATGAGGTGGAAAAACATCAATAATACGGTCAATGGTAGCAGGTGCACTGTTTGTATGTAAAGTTGCTAATACTAAGTGACCGGTTTCTGCCGCCTCTAGGGCAATAGATATTGTTTCAAGGTCACGCATCTCACCGACAAGGATAACATCAGGGTCTTCACGTAAAGCTGCTCTTAGACCATTAGCAAATGATTTTGTATCAACACCAACTTCTCTCTGGTGTACAATTGAGTTACGGTGTGAATGAAGATACTCAATTGGATCTTCTAATGTAAGTACGTGTTTTGCTTTTTTTTCATTTATTTCATTGATTATTGCTGCTAATGTTGTTGACTTACCACTACCGGTTGGTCCTGTACATAAGACCAAGCCCATTCTCATTAAAGCAAGTTTTTTTAATGTATTGGGATAACCTAACTCATCTATGGTTGGTATCTCCTGAGGGATAATCCTCATTGCTACTCCAATAGAACCCCTTTGTCTATATATATTAACCCTAAATCTAGAAAGTCCTGGTACACTATAGGAAAAGTCTACCTCACCTTTATCCTGAAAATGTTTATATAGGTCATCACTTAACATTTCACGTGCAATCTCTTCAAGTTCATCCATCTCTAATACATTAGGATATTCTTGATAGGTCTGTAAATTTCCATTATAACGGATAATTGGTTTTGATTTAACAGTTAAATGTAAATCAGAGATACCCTCTCGATCTACAACTTCACGAAACATTTGATTAATATCCATCAATATTCCCCCCTAAACAATTACACGAGCAAGTTCTTGATAAGAAGTAAGTCCCTGTTTAACTTTCTCAATACCGTCATGTTTTAGATCAAACATGCCCTGTGTTTCAGCATACTTTTTAATATCTATTTCATCTGCACCCTTTACAATCATCTTTTCTATTTTATCATCAACAGTTAAAATTTCCTGAACTGCCATTCTTCCTTTGTAACCAGTATCACTGCACTTACTACATCCTTTAGGTCTATAAAGTGTAGTACCTTCTTCTAAATCCATGAACTGTCTTTCTTCAATACCGGCTTCATATTCCTCTTTACAGTTATTGCAAAGCCTTCTCACTAGTCTTTGGGCCATTGCCCCAATAACAGTTGATGCTACCAGATATGGTGGAATCGCCATATCTACTAAACGAGTAACTGAACTTACTGAGTCATTTGTATGAAGGGTACTTAATACCAAGTGTCCAGTTAGAGCTGCTCTTACAGCAATCTGGGCTGTTTCTTCATCTCTAATCTCACCAACCATGATAATATCTGGATCCTGTCTTAATATTGATCTCAAAGTATTTGCAAAAGATAGTCCTACTTTTTCCTTAGCATGGACCTGATTTATACCATTTAATTGGTATTCAACCGGATCCTCAATTGTTACGATATTTTTTTCAACATCATTTAGTTCATTTAAGGCTGCAATTAAAGTTGTTGACTTACCACTACCAGTTGGTCCTGTTACCAGGATAATACCGTGTGGCTGTGTTATCAAGTTTTCAAATCTACGTAAGTTATGGTCTGTAAAACCTAAGTTTTCCATATTTATTAAACTTTCATCTTTTGTTAAGATTCTTATAACAACCTTTTCTCCATTTACAGTTGGTAGTGTAGAAACACGCATATCTATACTTAGTCCACGTACATTCATTGCAATTCTACCATCCTGTGGTATTCTTCTTTTAGTAATATCTAAATCAGCAATTATCTTTATTCTGGATATCAAGGCTGCCTGTGTATACTTAGGAGCTGTCATATGTTCTCTTAGAACTCCATCTATTCTATATCTTATCCTCACTATATTCTCTTGAGGTTCAATATGAATATCACTAGCTCTTTTCTGTATTGCCTGATTAATAATCATATTTGTTAACCTAACAATTGGTGCATCTTCAACCATTCTTTTAAGTTCATCTAACTCAGGTTCATCATCTTCACTTTTATAATAATCAAGGCTGTCAAATACATCAGAAGAATCTTCCATACTCTCATATATTTGAGACATTACCTTGCTTATTTCTGATTTTGTTGCTATTAAAGGTTTAACCCTTAAGTTAGAGGTCATCTCCATATCGTCTATTCCTAATAGATCTGATGGATCACTCATCGCTACTTTCAATGTATCTCCCTCTTTTGAAAGCGGAACTGCATTATAGCGTTGTGCTATGTTTTCAGGTATATACTTTGATAGCGTTGGATCTATTACATACTTTGAAAGGTCTGCACGTTCTACTCCTAATTGAAATTCTAAAACTTCTACAAGATCGTTCTCACTGATATAACCAAGATCTAATAGTACATCTCCCAATCTTTCATCATTTTTTTTCTGATGATCTAAGGCTTTTTGAAGCTGCTCTCTAGTTATGTATTTAAATTCTATTAATAGTTCACCTAATTTTTTTACTTTTTCTCTTGCCATAATATAAAATCCTTCCTTTTTAAAAACATCCTCATTTTACCTATGTACTAATATTTTAAAGCTTATCTTATATACTTCTTTATAAATTATTTTTTTCCTGCTAATAATATTTTAATCTTTAACCTATTAATCAAAAAAATCCTCTTTTAATGATAGCAGACGTTAAGAGGAATGTTGGTAGTTAGATTAGAGGATTTTTATATTTTTTTTATATTTTTAGACAACTTAGCATATATTTATCTTTTTTTACTTTTATTTACTTAAATAAATTATATCATAATTAGAAAAATATAGCAATAGCAATCATTCCTAATAAGTATTAATTATTCATGTCTTGATTTTAATTATCATTCTTAATATATATATTATGGCTGTTATCTTTGTAATCACCTTCTATTAAGTAACGATAACCATCTTTATATTTATTATCTTTTTCCATATTTATTCTGATATTATAATCCTTACCATAACTTAAATCAAGTTTATAATTAATATTATTGTCATTTTTTAAAAAATCACTCAAAAGTATTACACCACTTCTTGCAGTTAAGATTGCCTTTTGCCTTGCAATAAAATTACTTTGAATCTTACTATGTAATAAAGTTTTATTAATTAATGAAGCTGAAACTATCCCCGTCAAAAGAATCGTTATTAACACAAAAATCATTATATAACCCTTGTTGTTATTAATAGAATATCCCCCTTTAATATATAATTGAATTATAGTTTCTCTTATCATCAAAAACTAAATCTAAATAAAAGTATTTGTAATTTTTGTTAATATATACTTCAGATATATTTAGATCAATAACACCATTTACAATTGGTTCTTTTTCTATGTAGCTTAAAATATTATCCTGGTATTGATACTTCTCTAATCCAATAGCAGGTTTCCCCTGAGATTCATACAATGTTAATTTTAAAACATGGTTGCTTCCTTTTTCTCTTATAGTAAATAGATTATCATTAGTTGAGACAAATGAACTTGATGAATTATCAACCTTAGTTTTTAACCAACTTGTAAAAAGCATACTTTTTTGTGATTTTTCAATTCCGTCAAGACTTTTTTCATATAACTGATAAGAACTTAATATGATTGTATTAAAAGATAATATTACAATACTGGAGATAGTAATTGCAATTAATAGTTCAATAAGAGTAAAACCATCTTCTGTTTTAAATATCTGGTCCACCCCCTTTTACAATCGTATAGAAATCAAATTTATTGTTTGACCAGTTTACAACTATTGATAAAATATATAATCCATCAATTTTATTTTCATCTATAATTATGTTTTCTAAGTTAAGTTTAATACTTTTAATGAAATCATATTTATTTGTATTCTTTAAAGGAAGCTGCTTGATATTATTTTTATTATAGGTCACAGTTTTAAAGTTCAAATTCAGCTGCCCTAGATCTACAGCCTTTAATATCTCCTGACAGAGTTCAAAAGCTAATCTATTTTGATTGATTAGTTCATTTTGCTTATTTATACTTAAAGAGAAGTTAAAAAACCCAAGCACAATTATTGATAATAATACTAAAGACACTAGTACTTCAATTAAAGTAAACCCTTTATTATTTCTCAATTCTTACCCTCCCCAGCTGACTGACAACTATCTTATATATTCTAGAACCATAACTAAATCCTACTGTGCCATGTAAAGCTGTACCATTGTATTTAAACTTAATTCGGTCATAGTAATCAGTCATTATCTTCTTTTCATTAAGGTTTTTATAGATTACTAAATAACCGGGAAAGTTTCCCTTTTTTAATACCTTAGCTGTATCTGCATTATAGATTAGATAGTCATTTTCATGATTACTGTCTTTTTTATAGATATCATCAGCCCTATATACTTTAATCCCTATATTAATATTTCTATCAACTGCTGTATACCTTGCCCATCTAAAGTCCAACATAATATTTCTAACTGCAATTACTGTTTCAAATGTTCTATATATTGATCTTGTTATTGGTGATACAATTACTAGAGTCGATATGACTGCAATTACTGTTATAACTTCTATTAAGGTAAACCCTTTATTTAAACGCAAAAATCCCCCTCCCTCTAGTTTAGTTATACTAGAGCAAGGAGGAAATTCCTTCCAATTTATATTATTTTTTACATTTATTTCTATTTGTAATTATTTTAGCTTTATAAATTATTAATCAACTCATTAACTACATGGTAATCAACTGATGTATCTGTCCAAATCTCAAAGGCTTTAACACCCTGATAGACTAACATCTCTATTCCACTAACTGTCTTTGCCTCTTTGTCTTTACCATACTCTAAAAATTTAGTAACCCTTGGGTTATAGACAAGATCAATCAAGGTATGGGTTTCTAATATATCATCTTTTTTAACCGGGGAGATCTCTTCATAACTTTCTTTTGTACCTAAAGGTGTAGCATTAATAATTATATCTGCTTTTTTAATTGTTTCACTATCTAACTTTCCAAACTCTTGAATATCAAGTTCATTAATTTTATTAAAATCATCTTTTAATTTGTTTGCTTTTTTTAAATCTCTGTTCACTACTGTTATCTTTTTAGTACTTCGATCTTTTAGAAAGTAAATTACAGCCCTTGCTGCCCCACCGGCTCCAAAAATAATAACTTTTTTATCTTGAAAGTTGATTCCCTTATTAAAGCTAAGTTCATCAAATCCATCAACATCTGTATTATATCCTTTTAATTGTCCGTCTTCATTAACTACTGTATTTACAGCACCTATCTTTTTAACCTTGTCATCAACCTGATCTAGATACTTAATTATCTTTTCTTTATAAGGAGTAGTGATATTTACTCCTTTAATATTTAATACTTTAACTGCACCTACTGCAGTTTTTAAATCCTTATTCTTTAAATCAAATAAGAAGTAATGGTACTTAAGACCCATCACATTTGATAAAAAGTTATGTATTTTAGGTGATAGAGAGTTTTGTATTTGATCACCAAAAAGTCCGATCATTTTTTCCTTATTTGCTTCAATCACTTTTTTCACCAACCTTTTTGTCTCCCAGTTCTGATAAAATTATACCTAAAAATATTAATCCTGCACCAATCATGCCCATTGTCTGCATTCTTTCACTTAAGATCATAAATGAAAACAAGGCTCCAAATACTGGTTCTAATGAAAAGATTAGCCCGGTATGACTAGAGGTAGTAAACTGTTGTGCCCTACTTTGAACAAAGATCGCTAAAGCTGTAGCAAAGATACCAGTATAGATAATCACAGCTATACTGGTAGAATCAATTGGTGCTGCTGATGAACTTTCAAAAAATGATATTACTGTACCTAATACCATTACTGTAGTTATCTGCAGCCAAGTAATTAATAAAGGATCCTCATTTTTAATATACTTACTTAAAAAAACAATCTGTAAAGCAATCGATACTGCACAAAAAAATGTTAACAGATCACCGTAGTTAAAGCCTGCTTCAGTAAAACCGGTTAGAAAGTACATACCTACTAAAGCTAAAAACACTCCACCCCAAGTACTTAAAGAAGGAATCTCTTTTAAAATAAAAATCGATAAAATAGGTACAACAATTACAGAGAGTCCGGTGATAAAACCAGAACGCGATGCTGTTGTAAATTGTAGGCCATAAATTTGAAATGCAAATCCTAAAAAAAGCCACAGACCTAAAAATGTACCGATCTTTATGGTCTTTAAGTTTATTTTTTTCAATTTTTTATTTAATATTAGTGTTAATACTATAAAAGCTGTTATAAACCTTACTGATATAAAATAAAAGGGCTTAACATTTCCCAGAGCAATTTTCATCAAAGGAAAGGTTGTACCCCAAATCATAACAATAAATATCAATGATAGGTCAGCTTTTAGCATAACTAACTTATCTTTATTTTTAAACAAAGAAATCAATCCCTACTATAATGAAGTATGTAACTTTTTACCCAGTTTTTCTTCATCAACTAAAACTATCTTTCTTTTATACATCTTTATAATACCTTCATCTATAAAGTTATTCATAATCTTAGTAACTGTAACCCTTGAAGAACCAATTAAATTAGCGATCTCTTTATGTGTTAAGATAAGGTCGATCATCTCTCCACCATTAATCTCAACACCAAAGTCATCTACAAACCTTCTAATTAAGCTTGCCATCCTTCCTGCAGCATCATGGAAGACCAGTTCTCTAACCTGGCTAGTAAGAAGCCTTGTCTTTTTAGCAAGAGATTCAATGATCTTTAAGGCTAGTCCGGGTTCTTTTGTTATTATACCTTCTAGTTTTTCCCTTGGAATTATAACGAGCCTTGTTTTTTCCATTGCTTCTGCAGTAATAGGGTGTGGGTCAAGGTCAAAAAATGATATTTCACCCATGATATCTCCTTCCTGCAGAATGTTTAGTACTTTTTCTTTTCCGTCAGGAGAAAGCATAGACAGTTTTACCCTACCTGAAACTAATAAATAAAGTCCACCATGATCATCATTTTCAAAAAATATTATTTCACCTTTTTGAAAGTGTTTTTCATAAGAACTTTCACATACCAACTTAAGCTCATTTGCTTCTAATTTAGAAAAAACGGTTAGGTCTTTTAAACAATTTTGCAATTCTTCCATATTTATTTTCCTCCTTGGTCATTCTCTTTATTATCTGAATTAAAGATTCTTTTTATTCTATCCATTAACCCTGTATCATCGATCTCAGGAAATTCATAACCACAGTTAGGACATCTTATTAATCCACAGTTATTTTTATTTAAAGCACAGCCTTCACAGCTTTTTTTTGAATCTTCCTTTTTAAAATTATGTCCACATAGTGGACAGATTATTTCCTTTTGTTTATCGTTATCTTCTGTCATCTATTACTCACTCTCCTGAGCACATTTCTTACACACTCCATAAAATTTAATTATATGATCTCTAATTTCAAAGTCATATTCGTTTTCAATCTTTTTTTCAAAGTCAATTAATGCTTCATCATTGAACTCAATTATATCATTACAGTTAATACAGATTAAGTGATGATGGTGTTTTTCGATCAAATTAAGTTCATAGTACTTAAAAGCATCATTAAAATCTAACTGCTTTAAAACACCAAGTCTGTGAAATAACTCTAGGTTTCTATATATAGTTGCAAGTCCGATATTACTATCTCTATTTTTAAGTATATCTGAAAGTTGTTCAGCATTAAAGTGTTTTTCTTTATGTTTTAAAAATACTTTTAAAATTTCTCTACGTTGTGATGTTAATCTATAGTCATTTTCTAACAGTATCTTTTTAAATCTATCAAAGTTTTTTTCCATTGAAAAGCCCCCCCTTTGAGAAAATAGGACAAATTAGTTAATCTATATTAATTCTATCATGAATCTGATTAAATTGTAAACTATTGACTTAATATGTAATAAATAGTATAATTAAACTATACTTAAGAAAAACAAAATACAGTTTCATATATTATTAAGGAGGTGGGAAGATGAAATCTACAGGAATTGTTAGAAAAATAGATGACCTCGGTAGAATGGTGATTCCTATTGAACTCCGCAAAACAATGAATATTAATAAAAAAGATCCCATGGAAATCTTCGTTGAAGAAGATAAAATTATACTAAAAAAATATGAGCCCGCTTGTATATTCTGCGGAAGCGCAGATGATACATTTGAATACAAAGGTAGAACTATATGTAGTGAATGCATGGACAAAATGAATGAAGAAGTTGATAAGTAGAATATAAAAAAGTAGCACCTTGTTATTAAAACAGGTGCTACTTTTTTTGTGTTTATCTAGCAAAAACATGATCTCCTATTTTTTTAATGATTGGTCTTTGTGATATCCAAGAAAGGTTAGTAGCTACTTTAGGATTATAAAAGAACAAGGAACTATGAGTTGGATCATATCCAATTAAAGCTGTCTTTGCCGCATTCATCGAAACCTGATCAGGAAAAAAGTTTGCCTGACCGTCCAATAAACTGCTGAACTGCCCTCTCTGTAGGATTACTTCCCTTATTGTATTAGGAAACTGACTGCTTTTTACTCTATTTAGAATAACAGCTCCTACTCCTACTTTACCTTTAAAACTTTCACCTCTAGCTTCACCGTGAATTATTCTTGCCAATAAAATAATCTGTTCTCTTGATATATCCATTGTTTCATATATGTTATTATTAGGTAATTTCTGAATAGTAGAATTACCCACAATTCCATCAACTTTTAATTCGTTTGCTTTTTGAAGCCGTTTTACAGCCTCAACTGTTTTCTTCCCATATATGCCATCTATTTTTCCGCTGTATAAGTTTAGATCTGTTAATTCCTGTTGTAGAATTGCTACATCAGAACCTTCATCTCCATACTCCAACATTCTTGTGCCTAAGTCATAAAAATCATCAGCTTTCACCACATTAACATAACTTACAAAGATAAACATTGTTATTACTAAAACCATAAACAACTTTCTCATTTTACTGTAAAACATAATAACCCCTCCATTAATCAATCGTGATACATCCCTCTGTTAATAACGAACTTTTCAAACAACCTCATTAATCGTGTTGTGATAAATTCGTTTTTATTCAAAGGATCGACTAAAATTGTCATAAAGCCCATTCTGTTTCCACCTAGTACATCTGTAAATACTTGATCACCTATTACAGCAATTTTATCTCTTTTTAGATCAAGTATCTTTAAAGACTTTATGTATGCTTTCTTTCTAGGTTTCACAGCATTACCTATTGCTGGGATGTCCAATTGATTGCTGAAGTACTCAACTCTCTTATTCATTCCATTAGATATTAGACATAATTTAAAACCTTCTTTAAGCATTTTTTTAAACCAGTTAAATACTTCATCACTTATATTTTTATCATTCCAGGGAATAATTGTATTATCTATATCAACTATGATTCCTTTAATGCCAGCATCTTTAAGATTGTCTAAATTAATTTCAAAAACACTTTCATAATAAGAATCTGGATTTAATTTACTCAATATAATAGCCCCCGAATTATACAACTTCTTTCTTACAGTAATCATAACTAATATACTATAACTTGTCAAATATTTTAAGTGCTAATAATTTCTACCTCAAATTTGTTACTTAAATCATCTAAAATATCTAAGACAAGATCCTTGGTACCTTCGGTAACATCAAGGTATATCTCGCCTGAATCATCTTTACTAACAGTAAGCATTGCAATACCTTCAAAAGATTTAAAGACCATATCTACAAACACTATTTCTTCTTGTGGGATTTTTGCTACTATCCTTTTAGTGTTAAGTTCCATTACTTTCTAACCTCTCTTCTTACAACTTCCAGTTCTTGATAGCTTTTGTTAACCGGAACTCTAATTATTTCTTTAGGGTGAGGTGCATCCTCAACCTCTATACCTTCTTCATTTATAATATAATCTACGGTCTCTTTTTGAACTGTACCATCGTGTTTTAAGATCTCAATTACATCCCCCTTAAAGAACTTGTGTCTTACCTCAATTAGTACTTCGCTTTCTTTGGGGTCATAACCGCGGACCACCCCCATAAAATCAAAGGTCCTCTGATAGGCTGAAGAATCATAGTTTTGTGCTTCTTCAGTAGGTGGATGTAGAAAAAATCCGGTTGTATATCCACGGTGGCTTACCTTTTTTAAGTCAGCTAACCAATTTTGGTTAAACTCATAATTTTCTTTATCTTTATAGTATAGATCAATAGCTTTTCTATAGATTGAAATCACATTTGCAACATAGTGCATCCCTTTCATCCGACCTTCAACCTTTAAACTGTCAACTCCCGTATCGATTACCTCTGGAATATGTTCAATTAAACATAAATCTTTTGAATTCATGATATGTGTACCGTTTTTATCTTCAAAGACAGGATAGTATTCATTAGGTCGTTCTTCTTCAACAAGGTGGTACTTCCAACGACAAGAATGAGCACACTTTCCCCGGTTTGCATCTCTATTAACAAAGTAGTTGCTTAATAGACATCTCCCGGAATAAGAAATACACATTGCACCATGGATAAACATTTCAAGTGATATATCTGTTTTAACTCTAATCTCTTTTATTTCATCTTTACTCAACTCTCTAGCAAGGATAATTCTTTCCATCCCCATTTCTTTCCAAAAAGCTACACTTGCATAGTTTACTGCATTTGCCTGAGTACTCAAATGAAGCGGTATATCTATATTTTCATCACGAAGTATCTGTAAAACTCCCGGGTCTGAAATTATTAAAGCATCAACTCCAATCTCATCTAATTGGTGTAGATACTCTGGTAGTCCCTCAAGGTCTTCATTATGTGGTATCATATTTACAGTTACATATATCTTTTTATCTCTTTGATGAATAAACTTTGTTCCTTCTTTTAATTCTTCATAACTAAAGTTATCAGCACCTTCTCTTAGGCCATAACTAAAACCACCACAGTATACAGCATCTGCACCATATAGTATAGCTATTTTTAGTTTTTCTAGATTACCGGCCGGTGCTAGAAGTTCAACCTTTTCCATTACTTTACCTCCTGATACTTATCGTCAGTCCATCATCTATATCAAACAGTCTACTATTAAATTTCTGATTATTTTTTAAATAGATTAAAAACTTTCTCATATTAACTACAATTGTTCTCATTTTATGGTCGACCTTACCCTCGTTTTTAACAAGGCCTTTATATAATACATTATCACATAATATTATTCCGTTTTCATTTACTTTATCTTCAGCTAACTTAAATAAATTAAGATACTGCCCTTTGGCAGCATCTATGAATATTAAGTCGAATTTTCTTCTTAAGTAAGGTATAATTTCTAAAGCATCACCATATTTAAATTTAACCTTTTTATTAAACCTAAACTCTTTTATGTTTTCTTTTGCCTCTATTAAACGAGTTTCATCTCTTTCTATGGTAACTATCTCACAATCAGAGTCTGAATACTCTGCCAGCCATAAAGTAGAGTAACCAACTGCTGTTCCAACTTCTAAAATTAGTTTTGGGTTGTTAAATAACAAAACAGACTTTAAAAAGTTAGCAGTATCTCTATTTATAATTGGAATATGATCTTTTTTAGCCCTTTTTTCAAGATCTTTTAACTTTTGACTATCTTCCCATAGTTTAAAGATTTGATCAGTCATTAATTAACCCCTCATTTTTCATCTCTCTTTGTTTTTGAATATGCTGGTCATAACTTTTTGTAAAAACATGTTCTCCATTGTTTAAGGCAAAGTAGAACAAGTAATCTGTATCAGCAGGTTTTAAAGCAGCCTCAATTGCCACTATTCCCGGACTACAGATCGGACCAGGGGGTAAACCATCATTTTGGTAAGTATTGTAAAAGGACTCTACTTCAAGGTCTTTATATAAAAGTTTTTCTTTTTTCTCTTCGAGTACATACTGTACTGTTGCATCGATTTGTAATCTCATCTCTTGGTTTAACCTATTATATATAACTGAAGCAATAATTGGTTTTTCATCATCAAAACGTGCTTCTTCTTCAATTAAAGAAGCGATTGTAATAATTTCATGAAGTGAATACTTTTCAGTTATTTCATTTTTATCAATTTTTTGAACAACACTGTTTTCAAAAGATGAAAGCATTACATCGATAGTTTCAAAAGCATCATATCCAAAAGGTAGTGAATAGGTCTCGGGATATAGATAACCCTCTATTCGATAGGTCATCTTTTCCTGCTTTTTGGGTAAAAATCCATATTCAAAGTTATTTTCTATAAGTACTTCACTATAGTCATCTAATGAGTTTAAACTTTTTTCAGCAAGCCTGTTCATTACTTCTTTAACAGAAAAACCCTCGGGAATTGTAACTTTAAAAACAGCATTTTCACCAGCTTTTAACTGGCTAACTATTTCAAACATATCCATTGAAGGTTTTAAGTAATAATAGCCTGCTTTAAGCTGTTGATCAAGCTCTGTTAGATGTATATATGTTCTTAAAATTAATCTGGATTTAATAAGATCATTTATATAAAGGGTATCTACTATAGTTTGAGCTGAACTCCCTTTTTTGATCTCTATAAGTAATTTTTCATCATTTTTACTATCTACCGGACTGGTTAAGTCAATTATTTTAAACGATAGAGTTATAAAAATAATTAAAATTAAAAATATTATTCCAGCCTTTTTCACTTGCTGAGATACCTCTCTTTGACGTTTTCAAATTCTTGTTCATCTTCAATAATACTTAAGAAACTTTGGTCACCTTCATTAACCATTTTAAGTACTAAGGCTTCTGAATCTTCATCATAATCAGACGGAATTAAAACTAAATACTTAGTACCATCAAACATAACTTCTTCTTCTATAATAAATCTTTCTTCAACACCATCATTTTTTAAGACTAATTCTCCGGCTTCTTCATCAACATAATAACTACCTTCTTCATTCATTATCTTCACCATCCCTTTGATTAATAAAGTCTAAATAATTTTGCAGTATTAAAGCTGCTGCAATCTTATCTACCATTTTCTTTCTTTTTTTGCGGCTTAAATCAGCATCTAACATACTCTGATCAGCAATTAGAGTTGTAAATCTCTCATCCCAGTTTGTAATTTTGATCTCTAATCTATTATTTAAAAAATTAATAAACTCCTGGGTTCTTTTAGCCCTTGGTCCCACACTACCATCTAAAGATGTGGGCATTCCAACTACAATTTCATCAATCTCATAATCTTTTAAATACTTTTTTATAATATCTAAATCCTGATTTAAGGCAGTTCTTTTAATTACATCTTTACTGTGTGCAATTGTATTTGAACGATCACTTACAGCTAAACCAATATATTTACTACCATAATCAATTCCTAATTTTCTCAAATTTTTATTCCTCCACCAGTGCAAAATGGTGCTTCTAAATAAAATTAGAAGCACCTTTTAGTTTATTTATTCAAATAGTTATTTACTAATTCTTCGATTATTTCGTCTCTATCAATCGTTCTAATCATCATACGAGCATCTTTATAGCTTGTTATATAGGCTGGGTCACCTGAAAGAATATATCCGACAATCTGATTGACTGGATTATATCCTTTTTCTTTAAGAGCTTTTGAAACCCTTTTTATGACATATCCTGCTTCATTAAGTTCTTCTTTTGTCGGTTTAAACCTCATCGTTTGATCATTGCGATTATCTTCAGGCATTTATACCACTTCCCATATAAATTATTTTTAAATTAATTATTTTCCTTTAATGATTTCTTCAGCTTTGTTCAATGCTTCATCGATCTTATCAACTTTGCTTCCACCGGCTTGTGCCATATCGGGGCGTCCACCGCCACCACCACCGGCTACTTTTGCAACTTCACCGATAATATTACCAGCATTAAAGCCCTTTTCAACAAGGTCTTTTGAAATTTTTGCTACAAATAATACCTTGTTATCTAAAGCAGAAGCTAATACAATTATACCTGATTGAATTTCATTTTGCAATTGATCAGCCATTTTTCTTAAAGCATTATTGTCTACATCTTTTAACTTATGGGTTAATAAATTAACTCCATTAACAGTTTTAAGATTGTCTTTAAGATCTGTTGACTTAAAAGCAGCAATTTTATCTTTTAGTGATCTTACTTGTTTTTTTAGTTCTTTTACATTGTTTTTCATTCTATCAATTTTATCAGGTATATCATTTAAATCTGAATTTAATAATTGAGCTGATTTTTTTAATAGTTCTTTTTGACTGTTTATATATTCTAATGTATTAAAACCGGTTACAGCTTCTATTCTTCTAATTCCTGAAGCAGTAGAACCTTCATTAACAATTTTAAGTAATCCGATATCACCGGTTCTGTTCACATGAGTACCACCACATAGTTCAATACTGAAATCACCCATTTGAACAACTCTTACCTTCTGTCCGTACTTTTCAGTAAAAAGGGCTGCTGCACCTTTCTTTTTAGCTTGGTCTATATCCATCTCTTCGATCTTTACAGCAAGGTTGTTTATAATCTGTTCATTAACCCTGTATTCAATCTCTTCTAACTCACTATCTGTTAATGAAGAAAAGTGAGTAAAGTCAAATCTAAATCGTTCAGGCTCAACCAGTGAACCGGATTGGTTTACATGGTCACCTAAAACATCTCTTAACACTTGATGTAGAAGATGAGTTGCAGAATGATTACGCATTGTTGCATTTCTTTTGTCCTCATGGACTTGAAGTTCAACTTTATCTTTAGTTTCTAATTTTCCTTTTTTAACTTCAACCAGGTGGATAAAGTATTCCATTTTGTTTACCGTATCATATACATTTACTTCACTATCATCTGTTTTTATAGTACCTTTATCACCAATCTGTCCTCCACTTTCAGCATAAAAGGAGGTTTTATCTAAAATTACTTTAGCTTTACTTCCTTCATTTATGGAGTCTACAACTTCTGCGTCTTGAATGATTTTTAAAATTTTAGCTTTGTTAGACATATGCTTATATCCAACAAACTCTGTTTTCTCTATTTTATCTGATAGCTCTTTTAGAAGTTCATCTTCTTTAGTACTTCCAAAACCAACATCTTCTCTTGCTTCACGGGCTCTTTTTTTCTGTTCAGACATTTCTTTTTCAAAACCTTCTTGATCAACTTCAAGTCCGTTTTCTTTTAGGATATCTTCAGTTAAATCAAGTGGAAAACCGAAGGTATCATAAAGTGTAAAAGCTTTTTGACCGGATAATATTTTTTTGTCTTTTTTAATTAGTTCATCGATCATATCTGAAAGAATTTCCAAACCTTGGTCTAAGGTATCGAAAAATCTTTTTTCTTCAGCTTTAACAAACTTGATAATCTGATCTTCTTTTTTCTCTAAGGTAGGGTAACCACCGGACATTGTATCAATAACAACCGGTACCATCTTATATAAAAATGGGGTGTCATAACCTAACTTGCCACCATATCTTACTGCTCTTCTAATCAGTCTACGAATTACATAACCTCTACCTTCATTAGAAGGAAGTACTCCATCAAAAATAGACATCGTTACTCCTCTAATATGATCAGCTATTAAGCGATACGCCATCTTAGTGTCTTCACTTTTTTTATACTTTACACCACTGTCGTTAACAAGAAAATCTATCATTGGTTTTAAAAGATCAGTTTCAAAGTTAGACTCTACACCCTGCAGTATAGAAGCTACTCGTTCTAAGCCCATTCCCGTATCAATGTTTTTATTGGGTAGGTTTAGATACTCACCATCATCAGTATAGTTATACTGGGTGAAAACTAAGTTCCAGATCTCTAAGTAACGGTCACCTTCACCACCGAGTACATCTTCTTCACTATCTCCGTATTCCTCTCCTCGATCATAATGGATTTCTGAACAAGGTCCACATGGTCCGGTTCCAATCTGCCAGTAGTTTTCTTTTTTACCCATTCTAACAATTCTTTCTTCGGGTAGACCAATAATATCATGCCATATATCATGGGCTTCTTCATCATCTTTATAGATTGTAATCCACAATTTATCTTTTTTTAGTTTTAGTTCTTCAGTTACAAACTCCCAAGCCCAAACAATGGCCTCCTCTTTAAAGTAGTCTCCAAAAGAAAAGTTACCGAGCATTTCAAAAAAGGTTTGATGTCGGTCTGTTCTACCTACATTATCTATATCATTAGTTCTTATACACTTCTGTGAGGTAGCTATTCTTGTTTTAGGAGGTTCTTTTCTACCATCAAAATATGTTTTAAAAGGAGCCATCCCGGCATTGATCCAAAGTAAGCTGGGATCATCCTGTGGTACCAGGGGAGCACTGGGTAATATCATATGATCTTTTGTTTTGAAAAAATCAAGAAACTTCTGTCTTAATTCATCTCCTGTCATCTTAATCCCCCTTAGTTAATATTTATAAGTTATTAAACATTATTTTTTATTTTATATTAATCATTATATCAATTTAGTGTATCTTTAACAAAATATAGTTATTTTATTATTTAAACAACTTTAATCTTGGCATACCTTCTTTTTCCAATTTGAACTATCATTCCGTCTTTTACTTCAAGGTCTAAATTGATCTTTTCATACTTTTTATCATCTATGCTAACTGCGCCCTGTTTTATCATTCGGCGTGCTTCACTGTTTGAATCAACCATTCCAGTTGAAGCTACAATCTTTACTATCCAGAGCTTGCCATCCTCAAGTTTACTTTCTTTGATCTCTACTTCAGGAATATCTTCTGGTAGGTTACCTTTTGAGAACACACTTTCAAATTCAGATTCTGCCATTTCAGCTTGCTTCTCTCCGTGGAACTCTTTTACTATTGTATAAGCAAGTTCTTTTTTGTACTGCATTGGATTTACCTTATTTACTTCAATCTCTTTTTTAATTTCGTTTACCTTTTCAAGATCTACATTTGTTACTAATTCAAAGTACCTAACTATTAAATCATCAGGTATTGACATTACTTTACCATACATCTCAGTTGGTTTATCATTTACACCAATATAATTATCTAAACTTTTACTCATCTTTTCGGTACCATCAAGACCTTCTAAAATCGGCATCATAATTAATACCTGAGATTCTTGACCATATTCTTTTTGTAGGTTTCTACCTACTAATAGATTAAACCTTTGATCTGTTCCACCTAATTCAATATCAGCATTTATTGCCACTGAATCATAACCCTGCATAAGTGGATAGAAAAATTCGTGAATACTGATTGGTTTGTTTTGTGCAAACCTATTGCTAAAGTCATCTCTTTCTAACATTCTGGCTACAGTATACTTTGAAGATAGGTTGATTACATCTTCAAAGTCCATTTTTGAAAGCCAGCTTGAATTAAAGACAAGCTTTGTTTTATCTTTATCTAAAATTTTTGAGAACTGTTTTTCATATGTAAGGGCATTTTCTTTTACTTCTTTTTCGGTCAGCTGTTTACGTGTTTTTGACTTTCCACTTGGATCTCCGATCCGACCGGTAAAGTCACCAATTATTAGATATACTTCATGACCCATGTCCTGAAACTGTTTTAACTTCTTTAAAACAACGCTATGACCTAAATGTATATCTGGAGCTGTAGGATCAAGACCTAACTTAACCCTAAGTGGTCTGTCCTCTTTTTTGGCTTCAATAAGTTTTTTCTTTAAATCTTCTTCTGATATTAAATCACTTACACCTTGTTTTAGTACTTTAATTTGTTTATCAATATCCATAATATATAATCCGGCAAAAATTTTTCTGCCAGAAATGGACACCTCCCTTGATTTAATTGTAATCTATAGTTAAAATGGTACTTGTAAACTGTTATTTATTATAACAGATAGGATTGTTTCTAACAAGTGCTACCATGATATAATATTTTATGATATAATATGCAATTGAGAGGTGGTTTAATATTATGAATAAAAAGACGGGTCGATATATAATTGTTGCACTAGTTCTTATAATATCCTTATCAGTAGGCTTAATGGTAGGTGCTATTACATGGATAATAAAAGATACTCCTGATATTAGTAATTATAAGGGCTCGAGTGAAACAACTATTATATATAGTGCCGAAGGAGAAGAACTTACAAAACTATACAGGGAAAATAGAATTTATGTTCCTCTAGATAAGATACCGGCCCATCTTAAAGAAGCAATAGTTGCGGTAGAGGATAAAAACTTTTATGTACACCATGGTGTAGATTTTTTTGGTATTTTAAGGGCTGTAGTTGCCAATATAAGAGCCGGGTATAGAGCACAGGGTGCTAGTACCATTACACAACAGTTAGCCCGTAATGCCCTCTTACACCAAGATAAAACATATTACAGAAAAATACAGGAAGCATATTTAGCTTTACAGTTTGAAAGAATGTATACCAAACCTGAAATATTAGAGATGTATTTAAATGAAATCTTTATGGGACATAGTGCCTATGGAGTTGAGGCAGCCGCAAATCAGTACTTTGGGAAAAGTATATCTGAACTTTCCTTAAGTGAATCTGCATTAATTGCCGGACTGCCCCGTGCTCCTAACTACTATTCACCATATAATAATATGGATGAAGCTCTTGAAAGAAGAAACTTTGTATTAAATAAAATGGTTGAACTTGGCTATATTAACCAAGAACAAGCTAATCAAGCAAAAGGTCAAGAAATTGTTCTAGATTCAAAAGAAGATAACTTAAATAAAGATATAGCTCCATACTATATTCGTTATGTCAGAGATACCTTATTAGATATGTATGGTGCAAACATGGTTTACGGTAGTGGACTTAAAGTATATACAACCTTAGATACTGATATGCAAAAGATTGCTAACAGTTCAGTTGAAAATGCCCTAGCACAAAAGTATATCCCGACAGTTCAGAGATCTGGTGTAGCTGACCCTAACCAACCACAGTTAGCAGTAATCACCTTAGATGTTAAGACCGGTGCAATTAAAGCTATGGTTGGCGGACGTGGTGATGATCAGTTTAACAGAGCTGTGCAAGCAGTTAGACAACCTGGTTCTGCTTTTAAACCTTTTGTCTATGCAACAGCAGTAAAAAATAATTATTCACCCGGTGATGTTATAAATGATATGCCAACTTTGAATCCTAAAATAAATGATAGTAATAATAAGGAAATTTGGCCGACAAACTTCGGTAATGAATACAGAGGATTTGTTAGTCTTAGAAGCGGATTAGTACATTCTATAAATGTAGCTGCAGTTGAACTTCTTAGAAAAGTAAGTGTAAATGAAACAGTTAAAACAGCCGAGCAAATGGGTATATCTACCTTTAACTCTGCTGATAATGTCCCTGATCACTATTCACTTGCTTTAGGTGGACTAGACCGAGGAGTTAAACCGATTGAAATGGCAACTGCTTACAGTATTTTTGCCAACAATGGTATAAAAACTGATCCATATGCAATAACTAAGGTATTAGATAGAAATAATCGCGTTATTTATGAAGCACATCCTAATAAAGAGATCGTATTAAGTCCTGAAACAAGTTACCTGATGACAGACATGTTAAGATCAGTTATTAATCAAGGAACAGGGTGGAGAGCTAACTTAGACCGACCTGTTGCTGGTAAAACTGGTACCACAAACAACTATACTGATGCCTGGTTTGTAGGATATACACCTGATTTAGTAACAAGTGTCTGGATTGGAGAAGATAACCTACAAAAGATGGTTTATGATGAAAAAGATAGCAGCGGAAACTATATTCATTCTGAAGGTAATGGACCCAGAACTGTTTCAAGTTCTGAGGCAGCTCAACTCTGGGGAGAATACATGACAGAAGTAGTCAAAAATAGAGAAGTTGCCTACTTTAGTGAACCTGTTAATATAAAAACAGTTTCTATTGATCCAATCACAGGTAAACTGCCCAATAAATTCACACCAAGAATAGTTGATGAAAAATACAAACCTGAAAATACACCAAGAAGTGCTGAAAATCTACATGGGCCTGTTGAATCAGTAAAAATAGATAAAAACACTGGTTATCTTGCAACTGATAACTGTCCTGAAGAAAATGTAGTAGAATATAGTTATATCGAAAAAAGCGGAATCCGTTTAGGACCGACAGACATTAACTTCCGGGAAAGAAATGATGGATCTAAAAGCTCAGAAGATATAACCAGAGGAATTTATATGATCAGTGAAGGTGAACCAGTACAGGTGATTGATCCTGAATTCGGTGTCCCTAAAAAAGACAACAATGGTAACATTGTTTATGAAACAAAACCACAAGAATACTGTCCTGATCATCCTACAACAGAAGAACCAGAAACTGAGGATGAAACATATGATCCCGAGGATAGTGTGATATTTGATATTTGGGACTTTTTAAATAATGAGTAAATACTTATATTTAAAAAAATAAAATTAAGCAAAAAAGTCCGGGTATGTTGATATCCGGACTTTTTTATATGATTCAATTCTTTCTTTTTTTATTTTTATTATTTAATTCAATTTTACAATTGTTACTCCCATTCCACCCTCTTTTTGATTACCATAGCGGAAATCATTTACAAGTTCATGTCCTTCTAGGACTTCTTCAACAGCTTTTCTTAAGGCTCCTGTACCTTTACCGTGTATAACTTCTACTGTTTTATAGCCTGCAAGACTGGCATCATCTAGATACTTATCTAATTTAAACTGAGCATCATCATATCTCATACCTCTAAGATCTAAACTGTTGGTTGTATTTTGATTCTTTTTAACCTGATATTTTTTTACAAGTTTTTCCTGATGAAGATCAGGAACTTCTACTGGAACTAAATCACTCTTATCAGCATTGATTTTCATAACTCCAGCTTCAATTATAGCTTTATCTCCTTCAATATCAATGACTCTTCCTTTTTTGCCAATATTTCTGATTCTTACAGTCATTCCCTTTTTAATCTCTTGGTCTGGGGTGTTATCATCATCTTGGCTTTTACTTTTTATTGAAAGTTTATCTTTAAATTCTTTTAGTCCTTTATTTATTTCAGTAGCTTCCCTATCAATCTCAGAACGAGAAGTAGTAGATTTATCTTTTAAGTCTTTAATTAATCTTTTACTTTTCTTTTCTGCTTCTTTTATTATTCCCTTAGCTTCTTTTTTAGCATTTTGTATTATTTCTTTTTTCTCTTTTTTAAATTTATCTAATTTTTCTTCATATTCATTTTTTAGCTTTTCTGCCTCACGATTGTTAAGTTCAGCATCTTTTCTTAAATTTTGAAACTGTTTTCGTTCATCATTAAGATCTGTTATTATACTTTCAACTTCAAGGTCTTTTTTATCAATTAATTTACGTGCTTCACTAACAATATCTTCTGGTAATCCTAGCCTTAATGCTATTTCAAAAGCATTACTTCCACCAGGAATCCCCATAATCAACTTATATGTTGGTTTTAAGGATTCTAAATCAAACTCAACAGATGCATTTTCTACTCCTGGATAAGAATAGGCATAGCTTTTTAACTGACTGTAGTGAGTAGTTGCAACTGTTATTGCATTTTTTGATTTTAGTCTTTCTAAGATTGCAATTCCTAAGGCTGCACCTTCTCTTGGATCAGTACCAGCACCTAATTCATCAAGTAATATTAAACTTTTAGAGTCTGCCTCTTCTAAATATGTATTGATATTGTTCATATGAGATGAAAAAGTACTTAAATTTTGTTCAATACTTTGTTCATCACCAATATCTGCAAATACTTTATCAAATACTCCAATCAAGCTACCATCTTCTGCTGGAATGTGTAAACCAGATTGAACCATTAGCACAAAAAGGCCTACTGTTTTTAAACTTACCGTTTTACCACCTGTGTTTGGACCTGTGATTACTAGGTTTTTAAATCCATCACCAACATTAATAGTGATTGGAACTGGATCCTCATTTAACAAGGGGTGTCTACCCTCTTTTATTTCTATTATACCATTATCATTTAGTGAGGGGGCAGTTCCATTAACTTTTCTACTATACTTAGCTTTTGCAAAGATCATATCTAAGATTGTAGTCTGCTGTAAGGAGTTTTTTATCTCTTTAGAAAAACTGGCAACCATATAGGAAAGTTTTTGTAATATACGTTGGATTTCTCTTTGTTCTGCTTCTTTTACTTCCCTTAATTCATTGTTTAGTTTAAGAACTTCCATCGGTTCCATAAATATGGTCATACCACTTGCTGATTGGTCATGTACTATACCTTCAAAAGAGTTTCTATACTCCTTTTTTACAGGTACTACATATCTATTATCTCTTCTGGTCACAATAGATTCTTGTAACATGTTTTGATACTTACTGCTCTTTGTTATACTATCTAAACGATCTCTGATCTGATTTTCAATACTTTCTGACCTCATTCTCAGTGATTTTAACTTTGAGCTGGCTTCATCTTTGACATAACCAGAATAATCAATACAACGGTTAATTTCTTTTTGTAGATCATCAAAGACATCAATCTTATCACCAATCTCAAAAATCAGATTATATTCGCGTTCTATCATCCGTTGGTCAACATCTTTAGTAATATCATTAAAGAAGTTTCTGATGTTTTTAAAACCACCAACCGTTGTTTCTATATCTATAAGCTCAGATATTGAAAGGACCATTTCTTTATTTGTCTTCTTTAGACTTTTTCTAATATCTCTTATACCACCAAAAGGTGGCCTGCTGTAATCTTCTAAAATTCTTTTGGCCTGAGATACTTCTTTTAATCTCTCTTCAATATATTTTGAATCTTTAAATGGTTTTATTTCACTGATCAGCTTTTGTCCTAATAAAGTATCTGCTAAACTTTTAACTTCATTCATTATCTTTTTTATTTCTAATACTTCTAAACTGTGTTTGTTCAATCTAATTCACCTCAAATAGTTCTTTTAACTTTTTTATGCTATATGTGTTTATTATATCTTCTGGCTCAGCCCAGGCTCTTCTTGCAATATGGACACCATAGTTCATATAACGTAGTTGATCACTGTGATGGGAGTCAGTATTAATTGTTAGCTTAACTTTAGTTTTTAAGGCTTGATAAGCCATCTCATCATCTAGATCAAACCTAGATGGTGAAGAGTTGATCTCTAAGATCACATCATTTTCTTTCACAACCTCTAATACCTTTTCAAAATCAAAGTCAAAAGGCTGTCTTTGTCCTAACATTCTTCCAGTAGGATGACCCAATATTGTTACATAAGGATTTTTTGCTGCTTTAATAATTCTATCTGTCATCTCATCTTTTGATAAATTAAAGTTACTGTGTACTGATGCAATTACAATATCGAATCCTTTTAGAATTTCATCTCTATAATCTAAGGTACCATCTTTTTTTATATCTACCTCAGTACCTTTTAAGATTAAAAAGTCGGGATGTTTTTTTCTTACTTCTTCAATCTCTTTCCACTGCTTTTTAACTTCTTTTTCAGAAAGCCCGTTAGCGATATTCAATGACTGTGAATGATCAGTGAATGCTAGGGCCTTATATCCTCTATCTTTGGCTGCTTTAACCATCTCTTCGATTGTTAGAGAGCCATCACTGTAATTGGAATGGACATGAAAGTCTCCATTTATATCATCAATGGTTACTAAGTTAGGAAGACTGTCATTTTGGGCAGCTTCAATTTCTCCCTTGTCTTCTCTAATCTCTGGTTCAATATATTTTAAATCCAGTTCTTTATATATATCACTTTCTGAGCTTAGGTTAAGTTTTTTATCACCTTCAAATACACCGTACTCATTTAACTTTAGATCTTTTTCTTTAGCAAGCTGTCTTAACCTTACATTATGGTACTTTGAACCAGTAAAATAAAGTAATGCGGCAGGATATTCATCTTGATTTACTATTCTAAAGTCAACTTGCAGACCATCATCTGTTCTAGCAGAGATCTTTGTATCACCTTCTAATATGATATCTTTTATAATATCGAGTTCTCTTATTTGATCTGCCAGAGAATGTTCCTTTTTATCTTGAACAGAAATTAATATATCAAGATCACCGATTTTAATCTTTTTTCTTCTGGTACTTCCAGCGGTCTCAATATCTTTTATTTGAACTGAACTTTTCTTTAAATCTTTGATTATTTTTTGTGATACATCAAGTGCTTTATCTAAGTTTATATAGCTAGTATATTCTTTATAGTCATTTAGTGCTTCTAAAAGATTTTCTTCTGTTTTTGCACCAAAACCTTTAAGTTCTCTTATCTTTTTACTTTGAAGGGCCTTTTTTAAGTCTTCTAAGTTTTTGATTTCTAATTCCTTTAAAAAAGCACCTGCAGTTTTAGGGCCTAAACCCGGTATATTTAAAAGTTCTTCAAAACCGGGAGGTAGTTCTTTTCTTAGTTCCTCTAAAGGTTCACAGAAACCTTTTCCATAAATATCCTTTATGGTTGCTGCAATACCTTCCCCAATTCCTTTGATTTCTTCTAATTTATTTTCTTTTACTAACTTCTCTAATTCAATAGAACGGTCAGATAGGATTCGAGACGCATTATCATAGGCGCGTACTCGATACTTATTTTCACCAACTATTTTCATTAAGTCAGTATATTGACTTAACATTTTCGATATTTCTTTATTGCTAAAACTGTGCATTTTTTCACCTCGCTAAAAAAAATGACCATAAAACTAATTATGGCCACTTAATAGTCGTTCTAGATTTTCTTTTACTAATGGTGTAAAGCTTAAAAATTTATCCGCAAAAAATGACTGTTCTAAAGTTTCAGTTAAGGATTGGTATGGAATCTCTGATAAGATAAGTATTAAAAAGTATACTAATACTGCTCCTTTTATAAGGCCAAATAGAGCACCTCCTACCTGATTAACAGGTTTAATAAAGGCATTATCAGTCATTTTTTCAAATACATTACTTATAATCTGGATAATTATATTTACTGCAATAAATATGATTGCAAAACTAATTAACTGGAGAAATGTCTCAGATACATTTAGATAGGGTCTTATAAACTCCTGGAACTCTACATACCTGGTTATAGCAAGGTACAGTGATACCAAAATTCCAAATATCGTTGCAGTTTGTTTTACAAAACCTTTTTTATATCCTTCAAAAATGAAGTAGAGAAGGATTATACTTATTATAATGTCGATGATGGTAATTGACCCTTCCAATTATCAATCTACCTCCCCCAGTAGATTATTTAACTCACGGTTATCGCTTTTTAGAGAATTATTATCCTTAATCAATTTATTTCTTACTTCTTTTAATTCCTTGTTTTCTTTTTTTAACTTTTTAAGTTCATTTTTTGTTTTAAAGTATTCATCTGCAATATTTATCATAGTTAGTCCAAGTAAACTTCTGCGTGGTAAACGAGGATAGGTTTCCTGGATTTCTTGACCTACATCATTAATATAGTCGGCCAGTTCTTTAACATAATCCTTAGATACCTCTCCTTTAACAACCAACTCTTCTTCTAATATTCTTACTGTAAATTTATTAACCTCTTTATATTTTTCCATAAATACACAGCTCCTGTTTGTTAATGTTCTACTTTAATAAATTCACTGTTATATTTGAAATTCCTGCAATCTCCGTTATTTTTTTCTGATTTCAGCTTCATACTTAGATTCTAACTTTTTAACTATTTCATTAAATACTTCATTTACTTTTTGATCGGTTAAAGTACGATCTGGAGCTTGGAATAATAGTTTAAAGGCTAATGATTTTTTACCTTCAGAAATTTGTTCTCCCTGATAGATATCAAATAGTTCAGTGCTTTTTAAGATCGATTGATCTGATTTATTTATAATATTAAGTACTTCCATTACCGGAATATCTTCAGATAACATGATTGCTAAATCACGGTCAACTGCTGGATATTTGGGCAACATTTCAAATAGGTAGTCTCCGATTTGTACCTCATTTAATATTTTAGAAATATCAATTTCTAAGATACTCGTTCTTTTCCTTAGGTCATATTTGTCTATTATTTTAGGTTTTAGTTCTCCTAAAATACCTATCTTTTCATTTTTATAGTAAATATCAGCAGTACGGCCGGGATGAGTAAAGTCTTCATTTCCCCTTCTATATTCAATACTATCAGATATATTTAATCTTTTAAACAGCTTTTCTAAAGCACCTTTTAGATAGTAGAAATCAGGAGCATCTAAACTCCATGTATCTTCTTTTGCACCCATAGAACCGGCTGCTAAGATTGTTTTTTCAAGCGGGCGTTCGTTTTTACCTTGATTATGGAAGGTTCTACCGATTTCAAAGTATTTAACATCTTCAACCTGTCTTTTTGAATTTGTTGCTATTGATTCTATTAAACCAGGTAATAGTGTGGTTCTAAGCAATCCAAATGCTTCATTTAATGGATTCTTTATTTTAACCCAGTTTTTATATTTGTGATCATTACTTAAGTTAAGGTCTTTATAGTTATCAGGTCCTGTTAAACTAAATGTTACTATTTCATCAAGGCCGGCTGCATTCATAGTATTTTTAATCTTTTTTTCAATTTTTTGTTTTCGTGTTCTTATACCTACTTCATTTGTTTTATGTGTTGTAGTTGGTATATTGTTATATCCATAGATTCTTGCTATCTCTTCAAAGATATCTGCATCTTGTTCAATATCATTACGATAAGAAGGTACTTTAACTTTAATTAAGTCCTTATCTTTTTTAACAACTTCAATTTCTAATCTACTTAACATCTTTTCTATTTCATCTTTTGTTAAGTTAAGTCCTAATATACGGTTTGTTTTTTCTATATTAACTTCAATCAACTTTTCTTGATATTTATTTGGATAGTTATCTATTACACCTTCCACTACTTTGCCTTCTGCATATTCCTGCATTAGGTAAGCTGCTCTGTTTTTAGCTTCTATAACATTTTCAATATCTATTCCTCGTTCAAAACGATGGGATGCTTCACTGGGCAGTCCTAATTTTCGGGCAGTTTTTCTAATACTACTGGGATTAAAATAAGCTGCTTCCAGAAAAATATCGGTTGTTTTTTGAGTAACCTCACTGTTTTTAGCCCCCATTACACCTGCTACAGCAATAATTTTTTCCGGATCTGTAATGACAAGTGTTTCGGTATCTAAAGTTCTTTGTATATCATCTAAGGTAACTACCTTTTCATTTTCTTTAGCCCTTCTGACAATTATATTACCATCTTTAATCTTATCTAAATCAAAGGCGTGTAAGGGTTGGTTATATTCTAACAGTATGTAGTTTGTAATATCTACAATATTGTTAATCGGTCTAATACCTGCCGCCTTTAATCTATCCTGCATCCACTTTGGTGAAGGTTTAATTGTAACATCTTTTATAACGCGGCCTGCATATCGCGGACATAGGTTTTCATCTTCTATCTTAATATCTGCAAGTTCATTTATATCTTCATTCTTATCTTCTTTTAAATTAACTTCAGGATAGTTTATTTTTAAGTCTTCTTTTTGCATTGCCTTTACTTCTCTGGCAATACCAATAAGTCCTAAACAGCGGGCATAGTTTGGAGTTAAATCAAGTTTGTAAACATATTCATCTAAACCTTGATAGTTGATAAACTTTTCTCCTACTGTAGTATCTTCAGATAAGATCATTATCCCACTGGCTCTTTCTTCCTGTAACCCAAGCTCATCTTTAGAACAGATCATACCTTCAGATACTTCGCCTCTAAGTTTTGTTTTTTCAATCTTCATCCCGGTTGGTAAGGTTACTCCAACTTCTGCAACAGGAACTTTAATATTTTTACTTACATTTGGTGCTCCTGTAATCATTTGAAGTTTTTTGTTACCTAAATCTACTGTACATATTTTTAGTTTATCTGCATTGGGATGATCTTTTATTTCAGTTATCTTACCTATAACTATATCTTCTAACCCTTCTCCTAAGTACTCCATATCTTCTACTTCTAGTCCTGCCATAGTTAATTTTTGTGACAGTTGATCTGGAGTATAGGGGAAGTCTATATATGTCTTTAACCAATTATATGGTACTTGCACATTTCTCACTCCTTTTTAAGTTAAAATTGATGGATAAATCTCTTATCATTTTCATAAAGTACTCTTATATCATCTATGTCATATTTTAACATTGCTATTCTATCCCAGCCCATTCCAAAGGCAAAACCGCTATATATATCAGGATCAAGTCCGGACATTTCGAGTACATTAGGATGAACCATACCTGAGCCTAATACCTCAACCCAGCCTGTATATGAACACAGTGCACATCCTTCACCTTTACATACATTACAGGATACATCTACCTCTGCACTTGGTTCAGTAAAGGGGAAGTAACTAGGTCTAAATCTTATCTTTCTTTCTTTACCATATATCTCATGTACAAACTTTTCAATTGTTCCTTTAAGGTCACTAAATGATATATCTTTATCAACTACCAACCCCTCTATTTGATGAAAGTTTGGTGAATGTGATGCATCCAGTTCATCTGATCTATATACTTTACCTGGAGCAATTATTCTAATCGGTGGATCTTGTTTTTCCATTGTTCTAATTTGCACAGGTGAAGTATGAGTTCTAAGTAAGTACTTGTCATCTATATACAGGGTGTCCTGTAAATCTCTAGCAGGGTGATCCTTGGGTATGTTAAGTGCTTCAAAGTTATAGTATTCATTTTCTACTTCTGGTCCTTCTTCTATACAAAAACCCATTCCTAAAAAGAGTTCTACTACTTCATCTATAATATGTGTAAAGGGATTTTTATGCCCAACATTTACATCTGTACCAGGTAATGTTACATCAATTGTTTCGGCTTTTAACTTCTTTTTTTTCAGCTGTTCTTCCTTTTTGTTTTTAATTTCTTCATAAAGATTTTGAATCTTGTTTTTTAAAATATTTGTTTCTTTGCCAACAACCGGTTTTTTCTCATCAGCCACCTGACCTATTTTGCTAAATATTTGAGCAATTTTACCCTTTTTACCGAGGTATTTTACTCTAAGGCCTTCCAGTTGGTCAAGGTTTTTTACCGATCCAAACTTTTCTTCAACCTCGTTTTCAATTTTTTTAATCTCTTCTAATAAATCCAAGTTATTACACCTCCAAATTTTTGCATAAAAAAAACTCGCCCTAGATAAGGGACGAGATAAACGCGGTACCACCCTAGTTACCTCAGCGTAAATGAGATCACTTGAATTTGATAACGGAATTACCCGGATAAGACCTACTAATAGTTCAGTCCTCAGCTCCAGAGTGAACTTCATTACAAAACCCTAATAAGACCGCTCTCAGTCCACTGACAGTCTCTTCCTGTATTAAGGCTTTTGTAACTACTCTCTCCTTCTTAGCCTTTTATGTATTTCTCTTGAGTTTTTAACTACCTCTTCTTACCTCTGTCCTAAAAATATTCCTATAAGCCAAATAAGCATCGACAGACCCTGTTTCCTCAAAAAGTTTCCAGAATAATGATGCAGTTATGCCCAAAAAGGACCACACCCTTTCACAGAGATAGTTTTGTCTTTAATTTTTTTTATTATATCACAACTTCCTTGTTTTGACAAGGATATTCATCTTAATTGACTTTATTTTCTTAAAATTTCATACATCATTAAACCTGATGCAACTGCTGCATTTAATGATTCGATATCTCCTTTAATTGGAATTTTAACTTTTAGATCAGCTAAATCAAGGAGTTCAGCTCTGATCCCTCTTGCTTCATTTCCAATTATTAAAGATAGAGGAGTCTTGTATTTAAGCTCATTATAGTACTTATCTGTGTTTAAGTCTGCTGCATATATGTACTGTTTTTTGTTTTTAAGTATACTTTTCAACTGTTTTAATTCAACATCTTTAATAAAGGGAATAGAATAGATTGCTCCCATTGTAGATCTCAATACTTTTAAGTTAAAAATATCTACTGAACCTTTAGTTATTATTATAGATTGAAATCCGGCTGCAACAGCAGTCCTTATAATTGTACCCATATTTCCAGGATCTTGAACTCTATCCAATACTAATATATATTCTTTAGAAAGTACCGCTTTTTCATTATAGTTTGGTTCATTTACAACTGTAACTATCTCCTGGGGATTTTTCGTATCTGCTATTTCTTCTATTAAGTTCTTAGATACAAAGACTAATTTTGGTTGGTTGTTGATAATAAAGGACTCATCTTTTATTGAATTATAGTAATCCTTTGTTAAAAATATTGTATCTAAGTCAGCCCCAGCTTTATATGAACCCCTGCTTAGTCTAAGGCCTTCTAAAATGAACTGGCCTTTTTCTTTGCGGTACTTTTTTTGATAAAGCTTTCTTAAATTTTTAATTTTATCATTTTTTATACTTGTAATTTTATCCAAATTAATCACCTTAATATATTAAAAACCCGGAATTAACCGGGCTTTTTAATAGTTTTATATTATTATAGCTCTTCTTTAGCAACTTCAATAAGTTCGCTAAATGCGTTTTTATCATTAACAGCTAAGTCTGCAAGCATTTTTCTATCGATTTCAATATTGGCTTGTTTTAAACCATTAATAAATCTAGAATAGGAAAGTCCGTTTTGTCTAGCTGCAGCATTGATTCTTGTAATCCACAGACGACGGAACTCTCTTTTCTTTTGACGTCTATCTCTATATGCATATGTTAATGATTTGATTACAGCTTGTTTTGCAGGACGAAACAATGTACTTCTAGATCCAATAAAACCTTTAGCAGATTTTAAAACTTTTTTTCTTCTTCTACGTGCTTTTGAACCTCTTTTTACACGTGACATAATTATTCACTCCTTTAACTTTACTTTGATCTCTTGAATTAGAAACTACTCATAAGGAAGTAGTTGTTTATATCTTTTTTGGTATGTTTTATCCATCATTTCAGACTTTCTAAGATGTCTTTTTCTCTTAGAAGTTTTTTTGGTTAATATATGACTTTTAAAAGCTTTACGCCTTTTGAGTTTACCATTTTTAGTTACTTTAACTCTCTTTTTGATACCCTTGTGAGTCTTAAGTTTAGGCATTAATAATTCCTCCTTAGTTTTCACTTATTGGGGTTAGAAACATTAACATACTGTGACCTTCCATTTTAGCTTTGCTTTCAACCTTACCGATATCTTCGGTTTTTTCTATTAGACGGTCCATTAAATCATAACCTTTATCTTTATGAACCATTTCTCTACCCCTGAAACGAATACGAACTTTTACTTTGTTTTTATCATTTAAGAATCTACGGGCTTGCTTTAACTTAACATTAAAGTCATGATCCATTATTTTAACACCCATCTGTACTTCTTTAACTTTCATTACATTTTGATTTTTCTTTTGTTTTTGTCTCTTTTTAGCTTGTTCATACTTATACTTACCATAATCCATTATTTTACATACAGGTGGTTTAGCCTGAGGAGCTACTTCCACTAAGTCTAATCCTCTTTCTTCAGCAGTCCTAATAGCTTCATTAGTATTCTGGATGCCGATTTGTTCACCTTCATTATCGATTAACCTAACTTTTTTAGCTCTAATTTGATCATTTACACGCAAATTATTATTACTGATTTTATGCACCTCCACTTTTTTTTGACAAAAAATATAGAAAACGGGTGGTAGAAACCACCCGTTAAGTTCACATAAAGTTAGTAGACATAAATTGCCCAAAGAAACATACTAACTATTGACCAATAATCCTATTATTGGTGAGAAACGGTGGTTTCTACTTTATTGTCGACTTAAATTGTACCACAGCAAAGCCTTTATGTCAACTTTATTTAGCCTTTTCATCAATTTCATTTAATAATTTTTCTTTGAATTCTTCAAATTTAAATTCTCCTAAGTCACCATCATCTCTATCTCTAACTGAGACTGTGCCTTCTTCAGCTTCACGCGAACCTACAATAAGCATATAGGGTATTTTTTCAAGTTGAGCCTGACGGATCTTATAACCCAATTTTTCATTACTGCTATCAACTTCAACTCTTACTCCCCTGTTAAATAGTTTATCCTTTAGTTTATAAGCATAGTCTAACTGATCTTCAGATACCGGTAATATAGTAGTCTGAACCGGTGCAAGCCAGGTTGGGAAAGCCCCTGCATACTTTTCAATCAACATTGCAAGTGTTCTTTCATAACAACCTATAGATGTTCTATGGATAACATAAGGTCTTTTCTTTTCATTATCTTTACCAACATATGTCATATCAAATCTTTCAGGTAATGCAAAGTCAATCTGTACAGTAATAATTGTATCTTCTTTACCATGGACATTTTTAAACTGGATATCTAGTTTCGGGCCGTAAAAAGCAGCTTCATCTTCAGCAACCACATAGTCTAAGTCCAGTTTGTCTAAGATATTTTGCATCTTATCCTGTGAGTCTTTCCAGGCTGCAGGATTATCAATATATTTTCCCTTGTTATCTGGATCCCATTTAGAGAATCTAAACCAAATATCTTCTCTAATACCTAAGGTATCCATGAAATAGTCGATTAAATTAATTACTCCTTTAAATTCTTCTTCTAACTGTTCTGGTGTTACAATTAGGTGGCCTTCTGAAATAGTAAACTGTCTTACCCTAATTAAACCGTGCATTTCACCGGAAGCTTCATTTCTAAACAGTGGTGATGTTTCAGAGTATCTAATCGGTAAATCCCTGTAACTTCTAAGTTTTGAGTTATATATTGTAAACTGGTAAGGACAGGTCATTGGTCTAAGGGCTAATACTTCTTCATCTTCCTTATCTTCATCACCAATTATAAACATATCATCTTTATAATGATCCCAATGTCCTGACACTTCGTAAAGATCTTTTTTAGCCATAAAAGGTGTTTTTGTCATTTTGTAGTCTCTTTTTTCTTCTTCATCTTCTACAAAACGCTGAAGAATTTGAACAACTTTAGCACCTTTTGGTTTAAGTAATGGTAAACCCTGCCCTATTATATCTGAAGTCATAAACAAATCAAGTTCTCTTCCTAACTTGTTATGATCTCTTTTTTTAGCCTCTTCAATCTGCTCTAGATACTTTTCTAATTCTTTGTCTTTTCTAAAAGAAGTACCGTAAATTCTCTGAAGCATCTTATTGTTTTCATCTCCACGCCAGTATGCTCCAGCAGTATTTAATAGTTTAAATGAGCTAATCATTCCTGTTGAAGGAAGGTGTGGTCCACGACAGAGATCGATAAAATCTCCCTGTATATAGAAACTTACAGTATCATCATCCAAATCTTTAATAAGTTCTACCTTATATTTTTCTCCCTTTTCTTTCATGAAATCAATTGCCTCATCTTTAGGCATCTCTTTTCTTTTGATTTCATAGTCTTTTTTAATAATTTTTTCCATTTCTTCTTCGATTTCTTCTAGGTCATCTGTACTTAATCCCTGATCTAAATCAAAGTCATAGTAAAATCCATCATCAATTGTTGGTCCTATTGCTAGCTTTGCTTCTGGATAAAGTCGTAAAACTGCATGTGCCATTACATGTGAAGAGGTATGTCGATAAATATCTAACCCTTCCTTAGAATCAATGGTTATAATATTTAGTTTAACGTCTCCTTCAATTAAATAACCAGCATCTACTTTTTTACCGTTAACAACACCGGCTACTGCATCTCTACCCAATCCTGTTCCAATTGAATATGCAACTTCCTTGACTGTTTTTTTATCATCAAAATCTAATATACTTCCATCCGGAAGTTCTACTTTAATCTCGCTCACCTTAATTTCCCCCTTTTGTATAAAATAAAAAAAGGCTTAACTCATCTATTTCTAGAGACGAATTAAGCCGCGGTTCCACTCTAATTGGATAAACCCTCTTAAAAGTAATAACGGTTATTAACCGGATAGATTTACTAACTTGGTTCAATCTATCAGCTCCAAGGTGGTCTTCAATCACTCTTAAATTCAGATACTTTCAGCCAAAGGTATCTTTCTCTTTTGAATTCAAAAATAATTTACTCTCCTTATCTTAGCTTTTAAAGTATAATATTTTATTTAATTATATTAAGTTCATGGATTATTGTCAAGGGTTTGGGTTATTAATAAAAGTTAATTTTACTATATTATAGCAAATATACTAAAAGTAGCTGGCCTAAACCAATAACAAACCCTATTACTCCACCTAAATACTCAATGTGTTTTAATTCCCGGTCAGCAATCTCTAAAACAATCTCTTCCACCCTTATTAAAGGAAATGATTTAATCTTCTCTTCAATCATTTCTTTTAAGTCCACTTCATCTTTCATCTTATTAGCAAGATTTTTCATCCAACTATCAAAGTTGTTATCAATTTCATCCTGTACGATTTCTGTTAATATCTCACGGCTGATATCTTTTATCATCTTAGGCATTACATACTTAAAGTTTTTATTGATCTTTTTTTCAATAGTTTCTTTAATAATCATATTTAACTCATCTTTAATAAGTTCTTTATCAAACTCATCAATTATAGTATCAATGGAAAGTAAATTGCTTTCTATTGATTCAGCAATACTTACTGCCAGTTCATCTCTTCTTGAAGGTAAGAGCCCTTGGATAGATATATTTAGAAGCGGTATTTTAACCGGTTGTAAAGGTCTAAACAGCATTTTAACTGCAATATAGTTTGTAAAGTAACCAATTACGGCACCTATTATAGGTATTAAAAAATAGTAATAATTCATAATTTTCTCCTTTAAAATAAAAAATTCCCGATATCCGGGATTATTTGAACTATTATGGTGTGGGTAAGTGGATTCGAACCACTGGCCTCTACGATGTCAACGTAGCACTCTGACCAACTGAGCTATACCCACTTAAAGATGGTGCCGGGGATCGGGCTCGAACCGATACGGGAAAAAATTCCCACCGGATTTTAAGTCCGATGCGTCTGCCAATTCCGCCACCCCGGCATCACAACTTTTATTAAGTTACAACAATAAATATTATAGCATTAGGGTTATGTACTGTCAAGTAGTTATACTTGTTTTGTTAAAAAATTAATCATCACTCATTACTTCTATAATGTTTTTTTCAACATGAAACTTTTGTACAATTTTCCACTGATCTCCTAAAAGAGGTGTTAAGACTGGCAATTTTTCTAATGAACTAATTTTAATATATTTCATTGATTTGTTTTTCTTAAATTTATCTAAATAGTGTTTCCCGATAAAGCTATTTAGATAAAGAGATAAATACTGAGGAATTACCTGATCATTATTAACCCTGATTCTTGCAATATCGTTATAGTAATACATCCCTTTCATATCGGCTGTAACTACTGCAGTTGGCCCTACTTTTCCTTTTACTCTGATTAAAATATCATTGGTTTGTAATTTTCTTTTTTTAAGATCACCTTTAATCTCTAATTTTTTCTTGTCTTCTGTTATATCCATAACCTTAAGATCTTTTCCTTTTATTAAAAATATTTGTTCAATCTTATCTAAATCTCTATGTTGAAAACCGGATAATATTTGATCTGAAAATTTTTTTAAAACAGTAATATTTTTATTGTTAAGTCTATTTAAGTTACCTATAATTAGATTATTTAGTTCATCTTGGTTTGAATTAATATCATCTAATATATTTTGATCAGTTTTAAAAAAATTTTCAAATATACTGTCTATTTTATTTAATAATATGCTATCTTTGATTTCCATCCGCTCTTCACCTCTATAAGATTATATCATTTATTTATTGGAAAACAAATAAAAAAGCTCAATTATTGTATAATATCAATTTATTTCAGATTTACACTTGTCAAAGGTAAAATTCTATGTTATTATATTTGTGAAATATATAACTAACTAATAAATCTTAAGGAGCTGATATATATGAATTCATTTTTAATTCCACCTGAAGTACATTTTAATGAAGATTCACTTGATTATTTGACAAACCTGGATGGAAAAAAAGCGGTATTAGTTACCGGTGGCAGTTCAATGGAACGTTTTGGATTTTTAGATAAAACACAAGAACTTCTATCTGAAGCTAATATTGAAAGCATTATTATTGATGGTGTGGAACCAAATCCATCTGTCAAAACAGTACTTGAAGGTAAAGAAAAAATGTTAGAATATCAACCGGATTGGGTTATTGCAATCGGTGGTGGTTCTGCTTTAGATGCTGCAAAAATTATGTGGGCATTTTATGAACACCCTGATTTAGAGTTTGAAGATATTATAGAAGTTGGTTCTATTCCTACATTAAGAAACAAGGCTAAGTTTATTGCTATACCATCTACTAGTGGTACTGCATCAGAGATTACTGCTTTTTCTGTTATAACAGATATTGAGAAAAAAATTAAGTATCCAATTGTTTCACCAGAGATTATTCCAGATATAGCAATTATTGATCCTCAGATTCCTGCTACAATGCCATCTCATATTACAGCTAATACAGGTATGGATGTTTTGGCACATGCTGTTGAGTCCTTTGTATCAACTAATGCAAGTGAATATACTAATCCATTAGCATTAAGGGCTATTGAATTAGTTTTTGAATACTTACCTAAAGCTGTTGAAAATGGTGATGATATGGAAGCAAGAGAAAAAATGCATAATGCTTCTACTATGGCAGGAATGGCCTTTTCAAACTCATCATTGGGTATTATTCACAGTCTGGCCCATAAGATTGGTGGAGAGCTACACATTACTCATGGACTTGCTAATGCAATCTTATTACCTTATGTTATTCAGTATAACTGTGAATCAGCAAGAGATAGATTTGAGATAATTGAGAATCACTTAGGTATTGAAAACCTATCAGATGCAATCTGTAATTTAAATAAAGAGGTTGGGATTCCAACTTCCTTTAACCAGATTGATTGGTTAGACTATACAGATAAAGACTTTGAAAATATTGTTGATAGAATGTCAGAAAATGCACTCGAAGATCCCTGTACATTAACTAACCCAAAAGAACCTACAGTTGAAGATATGAAAGAAATCTATATTAAATCCTACTATGGAAAATAATATTATTTGTCTATCTTTGTGAATTAAATTACTTATATAATCATTTTAAAGCCATCCCTTCTTTTTGGGATGGCTCTATTTTTATAAATTATAAAACCCAGATCTGGATTTAGTAAAAATTATTTAACTTGAAAATTATACAATTTTACTTACTCCTCTAATTTCTAAAAATATATCGACTACTTCAGGTGAAAACTGTGTTCCTTTATTTTCTATTAATTCTTGAACTGCCTCGTCTCTAGATAATGAATCACGGTAAGCTCTTTTTGAAGTCATTGCATCCCAGGCATCTGCTACTGTTAGAATCTGTGCTAAAAGGGGTATCTCGTCTTTAGCTATACCTTCTGGATATCCTTTACCATCCCATCTTTCATGATGACAAAGGATATACTTTGAGATATGTCTTAAGGTTTTAGAGTTACTTAAAGCCTTATATCCCCAATAAGGATGTTTTTGTATCAAACTTGCTTCTTTTTGATTTAAACTACTACTTTTATTTAAAATGCTTAGTGGTATTAATAGTTTCCCTATATCATGAACCATTCCTGCCCAATATACATCATTTTTCTCTTTTTTGGATAAACCCATTCTTTCAGCAATCTGAACAGATAGATTAGCAACATTTTCTGAATGTCCTTTTGTATAGGTATCATACATCTCCATTAACTGGATAATTGAAGTAATTAACTCTTTGGTAAACTGTTTTTGTAGTTTATTATATTCCTTTAATTCAAAAAATGTTTCAGAGATACTTTGAAATGCTTCAAATACTCGCAGGGAATCTTTTTTAAAGGTTTTATCACTGTCGGCTGCAATATCAATACTTATACCTGCTTTTTTATTGTTTTTAACAGAGAGATCACAGATTAAAGTTTCTTTTATTTTATTTAGAGTACCCTTTATTATCTTGTAATCTTTATTGTTTACAGACTTATTAGCAAGATTAGTAAATTCACTTACAATTTCTATTGAATTTTCAGATTTATTGAAATTTTCTGCTGGAATATTAACCTGTCTTAATTTTTTTAAATCAAAACCTATACAGTCCACATAATTTACTATACCATCTTCATAGGTATAGACACTTCCATAATCAACTTCAGGTATTATTTTAATTGCTGTATCAAGTAGTTTACTTAAAAAGTCATTGTCATTATTAAATGATTTTCCTACAAATGATAGTAGACTTATCAAATTATCAAATCGATCATTTAGTCTGTTTTTTTCTTCTATTGAACTTTTGAGTTTTTTATTATATGTATCAATTTTATTATAGCTTTCATTTACTTCATCTGCTAAATCAAAGAAATTACCCTTTATCTCTTCAATCTCTTTTATATTTGTTTCCTTTATATCTAACATATCTTGATCTAATTTACTATGTTTAAAATCATTAGAAAAGTCTTTCATTATTTTAGATATATTTATTAATGAACCGCTCAATTTATTAACAAAACCTCTAATGTTTTTACCTAAACAAAAAAACATAAATAGAATTAATATAACAAAAAGTATTGAAAATATGGAAATTAATCTAATTGAATTATACTCCACATTTACCTTTACAAACTTATTATTAAAACTAGAGCGAACACCATAATGCCATCCTCTGTAATAGGTTTCTTTAAAAAGTCCTGTATCTTTTTTGATAATTGAGTTTTCGTTTACAGAATTAATGAAAAGTTCTTTTTCATCTTTAGTAAGATCAGCATCTGGGGTAAAAAAGGGATCAAAACTATTACTAAACAATAAGATTTCAGTATCATTATCGATCAGTGAGTTAAGATCATTAATAACATATTCACCGATATTATCAAAAGCAATTCCAATTTCGAATATTTTTTGGTTTGGTAGCTTTATATATGAATATAGCTTAAGTTTACCGGTCCGAGTTTCATCATCAATTGCCGGTAAAAACACTTCACCTGATGATAGGTTTTGTAATCGAGCCCAAAAATCAGGAAACTGTGATAAGTCTAATTTTAAATCATTTTCATAATCAGTCTTTTCTATTACGCCCTGTTCATTAATTAGATAATAGTATATATTATCTATATCAGGTCCAAGGAGTTGATCTCCCCTTATTCCCTCTTTTACATTTTCCATTAACTGCTCAATATTAACATCCTGTTCATTTAAATAGTTTCTATAGATGTAATATAACTGTTGTCTAGAACTTTCTTTATAAAAACGTTCAAGGTTATTTATATTATTTGTTAAATTGGAAAAATAGTATTCAATGTCATTTTCTACATCTTGTTTTTCTCTGCTGTAAACCATGAAATAAAATGTAGATATGATTAAACCAAATGAAATAATTACAATCAGTAAGAAAACTATGGAAAAACGAGTAATTTTTTTATTTAGTATATCTTGAATTGAGAGCTTATCCATTATATTATCCTCCATATAGTATTTTTATCTAATTAATTTAATTAATTTTTTTATAATTACTACATTTGATAGTTCAATATAAAATGATTTTTACCTTTATAAAACCAAGTTAATATTAAATATAAAATAGTTTTCAAAAAAATAAACCCCTAAACTGATTTATATCAGTCAGGAGCTATTTTTTATAACATATTTTATTTTTTTATTTCTATTTTCCTTTAGCTTTACCTTTATCTTTATCTTTATTTTGGGCATTATTTTTATTTTCTTGTGCTACTTGATTTTGATTATTATTTTGTTCTTGATTTTGTACTTCAACTTTGTTTTTATTTCTGTTCTCGATCTTTTCATCTAAAAATCCCTGGATCATACCTGAAATATTTTGTCCTGTCCATTCTTCATTTTCAGGATCATTTTTAAACTCATGTATCTTTGCTGAAAGCTCTTCACCAAGATTATCTATTTCTACATCTTCTCCATCTTCTATTTCTAGATTTTCCAATGCAGATAATATAGCTTTTCTATCAACTTCATCTAAACTATCATAAAGCTCACTTAATTCTGTTTTTAAATTTTCTATCTGTTCTTCGGTTAATTCTCCTAAATCATATTCACTAAAATCGATATTTTCGAAATCATCTGTCTCTTGAGCAAATACTCCTGGAACTATTAATAGTATTAATACTAATGTTAGCGATAATACCTTTAACTTGTTAATTCCCATTTTTTTATTCCCCCTTTTTAATAATAGAATTAATATTATAATTATCAATAAGCTAATTAAATACAAAAAAGCCTATTGACTTAAAAGCCATAGACTCTGTCATATGGTAGCCAGGCTATCTTAGAATATAAGACCCTCAGCTTTGCGTCCCAAACTCACGTATGGTTTGCCTTTTTCATTCAGTATATATTACTTTATTGTATTTTAATAATATCATGAAATAATATTGATATCAATAATAATAAACGATTTTTTTTATTGGTAATTGATTCTTTCTTATTATTTATTTTATATAGTTTATATAAATTTATTCACATTAATAAGTAGGACTTTAATTGTCAATTAACTAGTCTATACACTAAATCCTTGGCTGAAGCAGCGTCTGGTGCCCAACCATCTGCACCAATCTTGTCTGCAAATTCTTGTGTTACAGGTGCTCCACCAACAACTACTTTAACTGAATCTCTTAAACCTTCTTCTTTTAATACTTCAATGGTATCTTTCATTGATAGCATTGTTGTTGTTAAAAGAGCACTCATTGCTAAAACATCTGGTTTATATTGCTTTATCTTTTTAACAAAATCTTCTGGGGAAACATCTGTACCCACATTTATTATTTCCATACCACTACTTTCAATCATCATTCCTACTAAATTTTTACCTATATCATGTAAATCTCCTGATACTGTTCCTAGAAGTATCTTACCCTTAGAAGGCATTTCTCCCTCTACAAGTAATGGTTTTACTAAGTTCATACCTTCCTTCATTGCTTTAGCTGCCATCAATACTTCTGGAACAAACATATCACCTGCTTTAAATCTTTTTCCAACTACATTCATCCCAGTAATTAAACCATTTTCTATTATTTCATTAGGTTTAACATTTTCTTCAACTGCTTTTTGAGTTAACTGGACAACTAAGTCCGAATTTCCTTTTATCACTGTATCTGATAGTTTTTCAAAATCTACCACTTTTATCCACTCCTTGTCTTTTAATATAGGTTTTGTTGTTAATATATTATTTATTTTGTAAGTCAATTAGTAAATAGAAATCTAGTGATCTAATATCCAAATCTTGATTATCTATTTCCTCTATACTGCCATAAATTGAATTAAAGATTAGCTTTATTCTTAAATCAACATTATCATCAATAAAGATAAAATTGTTTTGGTTAATATCTTCATAAGAGACATTTTTATTTTGTTGATGGATTTCTATTATAATTGGAATTAATGATCTTTTATATATTACTTCTTCGTCATTAAAAATAGTAATTTCATTATTTAGTTCATTAATCTTAAATGATATATTTGATTCTAATGATTTAACTTCCTTAATATTATTTGATATATGAAAAAAATAATCATAATTACTTATATCTATTAATTCTCTCTTTTTTGTTAAATTATATGAAAGATATTGAAGTTCATTTGGATCATATCTTTTATTATATTCAAATCCAAAAAATCCCATTGTATCAGTTGTTTTAAAACTTTGCGGTAAATATCTAATATCTTCAAGTTCATGGTTATTTTCAAAGTATCTTATAATTGCCTGAAGTTCTTTTTTATCTTGATCTGCTAGTTCGATATCTTTTTTAATAATTTTATTATTATTTACCATATTATATTTAGTAATTATACTTTCAAACCTATTATTTTGACTATAAATAGAAACTGAATAACTGCTCCATGGACCGAAAACAGATAAAAGTACAATAATGGCTAAAGTTAGAGGAAGAACAATATTATTTTTCTTTTTAGAAAAAATATGATAAAAGATAACACCTATAATCCATAGCCCCAATGCCACAACAAAGTATCTACTTTCAGTTACTCCATATGTATTAATCCTGATACCAATAGCTAAAAACATCATTAATACTAAAGGGACTAATGCTTTAGGCAGCCATTTGCTGAATCCTTTAATCCATTTATTTTTGTACTTTATTGGGGAAATAAAAAATATTACTATAATACTAAGTGATGCATACCAAAGAACAAGATGTGTTACCAAATTTTTGGGTAATTCTTGTATTATAATTATCTTAAAGAAATATACGTATAATATTACTGTAAAAACACTAATTAAAGGCATTATGATATAAATTAATAAAGTTTCTAAGATATTAGGATATTCTTCTAAACTTAAGTTTTCATTCTGTCTGGGAATTTGAGCTAAAAGAAATATTGGAGTAAAAATCCCCATCATAAATAAAGCATTACTTAAATATAATGTATTGGGAATATTTACATTAAGCAACTCTCTTAAAGTTAAAAAGATTATTGAAAGACCAGATATTATTACAAATGTATAAATAATAGTAATAATTAGTCTACTAAATATTTTTATTATAAACTGTTCAAATTTTTGCTTTTTATAAAAATATGTAATTACTAAAAACAATAAGTATAGTGAAAGATTTACTGCAAAATACCTAGTAATAGTTACCATATTCATCTCTTGTAATAAAAAGAAATAATAAATAACTAATAGTATTATTGTTAGAATTCTTATAAAGGCTTTTTTAATATTATCCAAACTACTTTTTCTTACAAAAATACTTTTTATTATTAAAAACAAAGGAAAACTTAAAGCAGTAGTCATTGCAATACGTGCAATCATTTCTTCTGTTTCGTTATTATAATAACCTTCTGTATTTACTAAATAAATCATAATAAGAGTAGTAAGTGTTGAAAAGAATAAGGCATAAGGATATCTTTTAATACTTACTTTTAAACTGTTTAATCCTTTTTTGAATAAATCAATAATTTTCATTTGACTTCCTCCACTTTTTCTTGTTCTTTATTTATTAAATTAATTGACATTATACTTGGAGAACAAACTATTATATATAAACAACAAAAAAATTTATATAATTAAATCTCTCTAATTTATTCTGTAAATTATTAGAAATCCCTTTATTAATTTATAATTAAAGCAATGCTATAAGTAGACTTATTAAAAATATTTTTAGATATATAAAAAAATAGTTCTTCTGTTTTCTAACCTAGAAGAACCATTTTATATTAATAATTAAATTTATATTTATTTCTTTTTTAGACTTTTGCACCACACTCAGGACAATATTTTGAACTATCATCTATTATTGAATCACATTTCATACAATTAATTTTACCTTTTTCAATAACGCAAATTCGTTACTAATATAAAAAACCGCAATATCATCTATTTTAGATAAATTGCGGTTTTTATATAATTATTTTCTTAATCTTATGGTACTAAAACTTGGTCTATAACATGGATAACACCATTGCTTGTTTCAATATCAGTAGTTATTACTTGTGCATCATTAATATATACCATTCCATCTTTTATAGTTATTTTAACAGTTTCACCAAGAAGTGTTTCTACCATAGCTCCATCCATTCCAAGCACATCTTCTGCCATAACTTTACCTTCTATTACATGAAATAATAATACATTTTTTAATTGATCAGGATTTGCTAATAGATTATCTAAAGTTCCCTCAGGTAAGTTTGCAAACGCTTCATCAGTTGGAGCAAATACTGTATATGGACCTTCTGCTTTAAGTGCTTCGACTAAACCTGCTTCTTGAACAGCTGTTACTAATGTGTTAAATCCTTCTGCTTCAATGGCAGTATCTACTATATCTTTCATTCCACCGTGACTGTCAGCAAAACTAACATTTATAAGACTAAAGGAGAACACTAACATTAATACCATACCTAAAGACAACACCCTCATTTTTTTACCAATTAAACCGTTTTTCATTCTTAAAATCCCCCTCTTAAATTGTTTAAACTATTTTATTAAATTATACCATAAATAATAAAAAATAGTTGTATATTCAGATACATTACTTAAAATATATTTTTCATATTACTAGTGGAAAAAACAAGTAAGTAGATAATTTAAATATAATACTAATTGTTTATTATTTATAATTTAATATTATCATCTATTAATCCAAAATATCTCTTTTTTATATCAAAGATGGTAGATTCAATATATATTATTTATAGCATACTAAATAATTTTACTATTAATCATTATTATTTTATTTAGTCTTATTAATTATTGGAATAAAAATCAACATTAAACTTGGTAATATTAAAAAAAATATCGCTATGATAAACTCTATTCCAATTGTTTTATCCATAATTACACCTAATCCAAATATAAAGTATATACCACCAAGAAAATATAACCATTTAAATTTCCTTTTTAACGATACTATTGATGCAATCAAACTAGGGAAACCAAATATTCCTACACCTACTAAAGTCATAGTCCACAGAGCTTTGGTACTCATTCTTCTTTGATAATATCTAAAATCAGTCACATCTTGAATATAGTAAAGCATAAAAGAAAATATTATTAAACCTAGTAAAAATCCTAACCATTTTAATTTTTTTGAATTCATTTTGAAGTCCTCCAAAATTAGATTATTTTAATTAACATAACACAAGAAATTCATGAGTTATTTACAATTTATTTAGTTATTGTTTTTCTTGAAAAAATATAACACAATAAAACTAAATGACTTCTTCAATAACAACATTTAGATTTCTTAATAGATCCATTTCCTTAGAAATTTCAATTCCATCTTCATTTTCAATTAATCTTAATACAGGTCTAGTAGGGTAGTTAGTATTTTGCTCTTTAACAATTCCTTTATTACCATTACTTAACTTAACCATTGTTCCATTAGGATATATAGCTAAATTTCGAATAAATTTGTTAACATATTTATTATCAAATTGTTTATCAGAATTACTCATTATATAGTTGATTGCCTCATGAACAGGCCATCTTTTACGATAAATTCGATCACTTATTAATGCATCATAAACATCTGTTATAGCAACAATTTTAGCATATTCATGAATATCTGTCTTTGTATTTTCTTTCGGATAACCAGAACCATCCAACCTTTCATGATGTGATAAAATGATAGATTTGGAAGCTGGACTTATTTCATTTATGTTTTTAATATAATTATAACCAAGTCTAGGATGTTCTTGAATTATTTTGTATTCTTCTTCATTTAATTTATCTTTTTTTAATAATATTTCTGATGGAATTAATATTTTTCCAACATCATGTAGTATTGCTCCAACACCTAATTTTTTTAAATCCCTAACACTAAAATTTAAAGAATTTCCTAAAATAATTGAATACACAGCAACATTTACAGAATGTTCAAAAGTATAATCATCATAATTTTTAATATCCAACATATTTACTAATACATCTTCTGAATTATTAAAAATGTCATTTATGATATCTGATACAGTATTTTTAATTTCATTTACATTTAAAGATCTATTAAATTTAATATCATTCATAAATCTTTTTATTCTACGTTGACCTTGTTCTCTTATTTCATCTTTTATTATGTAATTGATTTCTATATCCTCTGAATATTTGTCCTCTATATAAACATAATTTATACCTATACTTTTTAATTTGCCTTTATATTTGTGTAAATCTTTTATACCAGTATTTAAAAGAATATTATTATGATAATATATTTTTTTCGCAAGTGTCATATCAGATGTAATATTCTCTACAGGAACAAGTCTCATTAATATCCCTCTTTTCTATATATTTGTTTTAACTTCTATTAATATCAACTTAGATATATCTAATTAATATTTTATATTTACACAAAAAAAACTATGACCACAAAAGTCATAGACTAATGGTCAATGGAAGTTCAGCCATCTTTTTTAAGACCTGTAACTTTGCGTCCCAACTTCACAATTGGTTTGCCTTTTTCATTGAAATATTATGAAAATTTTTCTGAAATACTACTTATAAATCAAAATTCAATGAAATTAATGAAAATCCTTCTATTTTTTACATTAATTATATAATTTGACAATTTAGGAGATAATTCTAACAAGAAAAAAAACAAAACATAGGACTTAACTTAATTCCTTTAATTCCTGTAATAATCCTTTGCTCTGTTTTCTAGTAAATCGTAAATATTTATTAAATTATTGACATTTTAATATCCATCTTAAAAATTGTTATAATAGTAATTTTACCAAATAAACATAACTTTTTTGAAGTCGGCAGATAAATTTGAACCGTCGAATAAACACTCTACCTCACCACTTGACTATGTCGCTATAATAAATGAAAACGAGACTTTCTAGTTAAGATTTTAAATGACAAGATATGCTCTATCGGCTGAGCTACCTATACAAGACTATGCTCAATTAGTGTTTTAATTCATGCTTGAAATAACAACATATCTTGCTGATAATGTAAATTTAATATTTTAAAAGTAAAAAAAATATTAAAAAGAAAGCTTTTATTAATAAAATATAGAAAACAAAAAACTATAGATTACAAAAAATTTATTTATTTTTAGATTAATTAGATTGGTCTTTAGAAATAGCAAAGATTATATTAATAAAATGACAATATACTAGTATTGGAAAAACAGTTTTAAATCAAATTTACATGTAAAAAACCTCAAATCAGAAATCCAATTTTAACTTGAGGCTTAATAAACTCTCTCTATATTTTTATTTGATTTACATAAGAGTACCAGAAAAAACTTGCCAAGCAAGAGCTGTTTTTGCTACTAAGCTTAAAATAATATATACTTTTTCTCCATATAGATAATCTTTCCATGCTCCTACTTTTTTATACTGGAGTAACTGATTAACAGCAAAAATATTAAAAAACACAAACAAAGAAACAAAGATCCAAATAACAAAAGCTGGTATACCTACCGGTGATTTATTGCTGGCGGTAATTAATCTAATAAATATAGTAATCCAGGGAGCAATTCCTGCTATACAACCAAAAATAAAGGGAGTCCATACTACCTTTTTTGTTTTTTGATTATATAATTCCATAATCCAACCAAAAAATATCATTGATGCATTAACAATAAATAAAGTTATTAATACTCCAATATCTGTAATTCCTACTAGCATAGCAATGATTATTATCATCAATGAACTGCTTAAAGAATACTCAATCCAACGTGCTCGATTAATATTATTTTTTAAATTTTCGATATACCATTGGTAGGCAAATGTAGAAACAGCAAAGTGAGCTATAGAAGATAAAAACATAAATAATGCTACAAGCAAACCTAATCTAATATCAAAAAATGCTTCAGTCCCCATACTGGTTGTCCCTGGGGGTCCCATCATATAAGAACCTGTTACTGTAATTATAAAATCTGTACTTAACCAAACCATTAATATAGCCTGGATTAAATGTACAATCCCCATAATTAGATTAAATTTTCTTAATCCTTTATACTTAACAACTCTTTTCACTTTGATAACCTCCTTTTTAAAAAACAAACTTGAACATTATATTACTTATTTGCATAGAAATTATAAATATCCTTTATTGAAAAATATAATGTTTTAGCTAAAAGGATTGGAGGTCAAAAGATTTAAATCTCCTTATTAATTACAATACATAGGGACATGATTAACCGGATTTAAAAATTCCACCTAAAACCTTTTTATGACTTCGGTTCCTTTTTATTTAAAGATCTTTTGCTTATACTGTCATTTAATATTTTTAGTTTAACTGGTTTTTTTTCTGTTTTTCATTATTTTTCAGACTATAAATATTTCCTATATTTATAAATGAAAATTCAAACTTTAGAATGGTATTTAGATATAATACTACATATAATGATAAAAAGTTTAAAAACTGCTCATATATTTAATAATTAAGAACTTAGGCTGTGTTGTGCAAAGTTTTCTTTTAAACTCTTATATAAACTTTGATAAATATTGTAATTATGATCATATATTTTATAATTACTCTGATCTGGGTGAATAGTCTTTACCACTTTAATAAATCTTTTTTCTGCTTCTTCAAAGTTTTCGAATATATCAATCCCTACTCCAGCAATCAAAGCTGCGCCAAAAGCAGGACCTTCTTCGATATTTATTAGATTAACCTCTTTTTTAAATACATCTGCAATAATTTGGCACCATAAATTACTTTTTGCACCACCACCTATTAATCTAATTTGTTCTATCTCAATTTCTTTCTCTTTTATCAATTCATATGAATCTTTAAGTCCAAATGCTACACCTTCCATAGTACTTCTTACTATATCTTTAACTTCATGATTATATGATAGTCCAAAAAATACACCTTTGGCATTGGGATCTGCATGTGGAGTTCGTTCACCATTTAAATATGGCAAAAAGATAATGCCATTACTTCCTGGTTTTGATTTTTCAGCCAATTGATTTAGATTATCTATGCTATATCTGTTATCATACATCTTTTCTTTTAACCAGTTAAAAGAACTTGCAGCAGAAAGCATTACACCCATCATATAGTATTTATTCGGATAGGCATGATTGAATAGATGAATCCTTCCTTTTTTATCAGGAGTTGGTCTACTACTTTGAGCTAGTACAACACCCGATGTTCCAATACTAACCATCACTCTTCCGTCTTTAATTATTCCACTTCCTAATGCCCCACAGGCATTATCTGCACCACCAGCTAGAACAGGTGTGCCTTCTTTTAAACCAGTAACTTCTTTTGCTTCATTTGTTATATAACCAGCTATATCAGTTGAATTAAGAGATTCAGGAAGAATTGACTTGTCTATATTGAGTACTTCTAAAATTTTACTTGACCACTTTTTATTTTTAACATCAAATAATAAAGTCCCTGCATTATCAGAAACTTCACTTTTAATTTCACTGGTTAATTTATATCTTACAAAATCTTTTGGCATTATTATATGCTTTATTTTTTTATAATTTTCAGGTTCGTTTTCTCTTATCCACAATAATTTTGGAGCAGTAAAACCCTCAAGTGCTGGATTAGAAACTACACTGATTAACTCTTCTAAACCACCTATTTTATTATATATTTCTTTACACTGTTTATTAGTCCTAGTATCATTCCATAGTATGGCTGGTCTAATAACTTTTTTGTTTTTATCAAGCATAACCAAACTATGCATCTGTCCTGTAAGACTTATAGCAGCTATATTTAAAGGATTAACATCATTTTCTTTTATTAGTTTCTTTAACGTTTTCTTCGTAGCGTTCCACCAATCATTGGGGTTTTGTTCTGACCAACCATGTTGTGGAGAATATATAGGGTAAGTATTTGTTTCTGTAGCAATTATTTTCCCTAAGGAAGAAATTAAAATAATTTTTACATTAGTTGTTCCAATATCTATACCTATTAAATTAGACATAAATCTTCCCTCTTTCTTTAAATTTTATCTAATATCAAAAATATATTGATTTAAAATTGCTTCCAACATCTCTTGTCTACCTGAACTTGTTTTTATTTCTTCTTCCTTTTTTTCTAATATATACTTTGAAAGAGATTCAAAATCTTCTTTCCCATCTATAATTCTCGAACCTATATTTTTATTATAGCTATCATATCTATTTTTTACAAAACTATCTAAAGCCTGATCCTCTATGATCCTAGAAGCTATCGTTAAACCACGGGCATAACAATCCATTCCTAAAATATGTCCATAAATTAGATCTTCTGGATTTTTCGAAGATCTTCTGACTTTGGCATCAAAGTTTAATCCACCAGGACTGATTCCACCATTATTCAATATTTCATACATCGCAAGTGTAGTCGTATATACGTTTGAAGGAAATTGATCTGTATCCCAACCAAGTAATAAATCACCTTGGTTAATATCAACACTTCCTAATAAATTATTAATTCTTGCTAATCTCAATTCATGTTGGAAACTATGTCCAGCTAATGTAGCATGGTTTGCCTCAATATTAATCTTAAAATGATTTTCTAAATTATATTTCTTCAAAAATAAAATCACATTTGCAACATCAAAATCATATTGATGTTTAGTTGGTTCTTTAGGCTTTGGTTCAATTAAAAATTGTCCTTTAAAACCAATCTTTTCAGCATAGTCTACTGCCATTGTCAGAAATCTCGCCATATTATCCTGCTCTAAAGCCATATTTGTATTTAATAAGGTTTCATATCCTTCTCTTCCACCCCAAAAAACATAGTTTTCTCCACCTAATTTTTTTGTTATATCCAATGCTTTTTTTACTTGAGCAGCCGCATATGCAAAAACCTCAGAATTTGGAGAAGTAGCAGCACCGTTGGCATATCGAGGATGGTTGAATAGATTGGCTGTACCCCAAAGTAGTTTTATACCGGTTTCATCCATCAATTCTTCTATTACTTCTGCAATTTTTTCTAAATTATAATTTGATTCCTTTAAAGAATCACCAGCTGGAGCTATATCTCTATCATGAAAACAAAAATATTGAACACCAAGCTTATCCATAAACTCAAAAGCTCCTCTGGCTTTAGTAACTGCTGCATCTAGATTATCATCTATACTATCCCAAGGTTTTACTAAAGTTCCATCTCCAAACATATCACTTCCATCACTTGAAAATGTATGCCAATATGCTACAGCAAATCTTAAATAATCTTTCATTTTTTTACCATTTATTTCTTTATCAGGTTGATAATATTTAAACGCAAAAAGGTTACTACTATTTGGTCCTTCATATTTTACTTGAGGAAGATTCGGAAATATATCTGACATAAAAAAACTCCTCTCTTTTAAATTCATATTTTATGTGCTAAAATTAATTTGATTAAAATAGTTGAGGGGCACTTAGTAAATACTAAGTGCCCTTTTAAATTATCTAAAATACAGAATCTGGGTAGTAATAGTCTTCAGCATTTTCTTCAGTTACTAATTCAGCTCTTAGAATTATCTCTGAAGGTAGTTCATTTTGATAGAAACCATCTAGTTTTTCACCAAGCATTGCTTTAACACCCATGCTTATACCAGTAGCTATCATAGAAGGTGGATATGTTACATCTGCCCTAACTAATGGATCTCCATCCATAATCATTTTTATTATATCTTTAGAACCAGCACCACCTAGAAATAGTTTAATATCATCTCTGCCTGATTCCTTATAAGCTTGTAACACACCTTTAAGCACATCGTCATCTTGTGCCCAAACAGCATCAATATTATCATATTTTTGTAAGTAATTTTCCATTATTTCTAAACCTCTTTGAGTTGACCAGTTAGCAGGTTGTGAATCTAAAATATTAATATCTGGATAATTCGCCATTACTTGCTCAAATGCTTCTACACGTTCAGTATTAATTACACAAGGAATTCCTTCTAATACAACTATATCACCTTGCCCGTTAAGTTCTTTTGCCATCCATTCACCACTAACTCTTCCTAATCCAGGATTATCACCAGCTACATACATATCAGAAACCGGTTCTGTTAATCCCCTATCTACAGATACTATATAAATACCTTGTTCATAAGCTTGTTTTACAATTGGAGTCAATGGTGCTGAATCATGAGCTAATATTACTAAAGCATCTATGTCTTTTATCATTAGATCTTCTACAACACTAACTTGTGTTGCAGGTGAATCAGCTGTTTCTAAAAAGAAAGTAATATTGTCAGTTTTTGCTTCCCAATCTGCAATTGCCTGTTGAGCCCAATAAACAATACCACCGGTCCAACCGTGATCAGCTGATGGAATTGTTACACCAATCCTAATTTCTTCTTGAGCAAAACTTAAAGTAGACAAGCTTAAAGAAAGTACCATTACTAAGGTCAAAATTAATACTAATTTTTTCATTAATTATTCCTCCTTTTTTTGTTTGAAAAAATTGTTTCTTATATAACCCCCTTTTTCTATAATTTTTTTATTCTTTCTTCCTTTGAATTAATACAGCACCAATAATTACTAAACCTTTTACAGTTCCCTGTAAATATGGTGATACACCCATCATATTTAACATATTGTTTACAATACCTAATATGATTGCTCCAATTAATGTTCCAACCATTGAACCATTACCACCGGACATCGCTGTTCCACCTATTATTACTGCTGCTATAGCGTCAAGCTCATATCCGGTTCCTGCACCTGAAGAACTAATCGAGTTCAAGCGAGAGGAAAGTAGAACTGAAGTAATTCCAACATTTATTCCGACTATAACATAGGCAAAAAATTTAATTAATTTGACTTTTATTGCTGAATATCTTGCAACTTTTTGATTTGAACCTACTGCACAAATATATCTTCCATATTTGGTGTGATTTAATACAATACTATAAAATACTGTTAGTCCAATAAAAATCCAGACCGGAATAGGAAGTTTTAAAAAATACCCCATCCCTAATTGTGGGAATATTTTACTTGTAGATCTAAATTCACTGGCACCACTAATATATAATGTCAAAGACCTATATATTGACATCGTACCTAACGTTACAATAAAAGGAGCAACATTCCATTTAGTAATAACAAAACCATTTGCTGCTCCTAAAACCGCACCTACTAAGATACCTACTATAATTGCCATAAATATTGCAAAATATCCACCACCAAAATAGTTTAAAGTCATAACAACGATTCCACCTGCTAAAGCAGTCATAGAACCGACTGATAAATCTATTCCAGCAGAAATAATAACAAAAGTCATACCTAAAGCAATTATCCCTGTATAAGATACCTGTCTTAAAATATTGGTAAGGTTTCTAATTTTTAAAAAATAAGGGCTGGCAAAAGAAGAAATAATAAAAAGTACAATCAATGCTATTAACGGCCCATATTTTTCAAGGTTAATATTTTTAATTAATTTCCAAAAATTATTAGTTTTCATCTTTTTTATGTTTTTCAATATCAAATAGCACCTCTCTTTACTCCAGTAGCATGATACATTATTTCTTCCTCGTTGATATGATCACCCTCTAAAATGCCAGTTATTTTTCCGGATCTCATTACCACAACTCTACTACACATTCCTATAATTTCTTCCAACTCAGAAGATATAAATATAACTGATATTCCTGATTTCACTAATTCTTGAATAAAGTTAAATATCTCCATTTTAGCATTTACATCGATCCCTCTTGTCGGTTCATCGAATATAATTATATTCGGTTCAATATCTAAACATTTTGAAAAAGATACTTTTTGTTGATTACCTCCACTTAAATATTCTAATTCTATATCTAAAGATGGTGTTTGAATATTGAATTCATCAATATAATATTTGGCTTTATTCTTTACCTTTTTATGGTTAATCAATATTTTTGTATATTCTTTTAAGGATATCAAAGTTATGTTACTTGGAATATTAAAGTTTGTTAATATCCCAACCCCTTGTCTATCTTCTGGAAGATAGGCAATATTATTTTTCACCGCTTTAGAAGGAGAATCTATAACCTTTTTTTCTCCATTTATATATATTTCTCCACTTGTCATTTTTCTTATGCCTATAATTGTTTCAGCAAGTTCTGTTCTTCCTGCACCAACTAAACCTGAAAAACCTAATATTTCTCCTTTTTTTAAATCAAAAGTTATATTTTCTAATAACCCCTCTACATTCAAATCTTTAACTGATAAAACTGTTTCCTGCTTTGCCTTTAATTTAGATGGAAACATTTGATTTAATTCTCTACCAACCATGCGATTAGCCATTTCTTGTTCATTCATATCCGCTGTATTTTCGATACAGACAAATTCTCCATCCCTTAAAACCATTACTCTATCACATATTTCTTTTACTTCCTTTCGATTATGAGAAATATAAATTATAGTAATCCCTTCTTTAACAAGATCTCTCATTAATTTAAAAAGAGTCTTTACTTCAAAAGGAGTTAAAACAGTGGTTGGCTCATCCATTATAAGTAGTTTGGAGTTATATGCAATTGCTTTAGCAATCTCTACCATCTGCTTTTGAGCTACACTCAAATTACTTATTTTTTCATTAGGATCAATTTCAGTATTCATCCTTTTTAAAAACATATTGGTTTTCGATCTCATTTTTTCTTTATCTAAAATGAATCTGTTTTTTTTATATTCCTTACCGAGAAATATGTTCTCATAAACATTTAAATCATTGATCAGGTTAAATTCCTGAGGTATAGTATTAATCCCAATCCTTTTTGCTTTTTGTACATCCATATCTACTTTTTTGCCTTCAAACTTTACTTCACCTTCAGTTTTATCATAAATTCCGTTTAAGATTTTTATAAATGTAGACTTGCCAGCACCATTTTCTCCTATAATTCCAAATATTTCTCCCTTCTTAATTTCAATATTAATATCATTTAACACACGAACACCTGAAAATTCTTTTGATATATTTCTTGTCTCAACTAAAATTTCATTCAACTTCATCACCTACTTTCTTTAACTGGTTAATTGAACTTTTAGTTTAACCTTTCATTGATTCATCAAAGGCTGCTTCATTTGGTTTAAAATCAACATTTCTAACAAATTCCAAAGCTTCAGTAGCTCCATAAATTCTGTCCATTCCTGAATCTTCCCATTCTACAGATAATGGTCCCGTATAATTAATATTGTTGAGTTCTCTAATTATATCCTCAAAGTTTACATCACCATGTCCTAAAGATCTGAAATTCCAGCCCCTTCTTGTATCTCCAAATGTTAAATGTGATCCTAATATACCCGATTTGCCATCTAGAGTTACAGAAGCATCTTTCATGTGAACGTGATATATTTTTTCTGGAAAATCTCTAATTAAGAGATGTGGAGTAACACCCTGCCAAATCAAATGACTGGGATCAAAGTTAATACCTAATGTTTTCCTATTATCAAAGACTTCAAATAAGCGCTGTGTAGTATAATAATCATATGCTATTTCGGTTGGATGAACTTCAAGAGCAAACTTTATTCCATATTTATCAAATTCATCAAAAATAGGTGACCATAACTTAACTATTTCTTGATAAGCATTTTCTACCATTTCTTCCGAAGTCTGAGGAAAAGAATAAAAATATTTCCATACAGAAGATCCTGTAAATCCATTAACAACCTTTACTCCCATGTTTTTAGCTGCTTTAGCTGTATATTTCATTTCCTGAATAGCCCATTTTCTTATAGCTTCTGGATCTCCCTTTACTTTATCGGGGACAAAATTATCTAATCTAGGGTCATAAAGAGCACCAACACATTGACCTGCTAGATGAGCACCAAGTGCATAACATTCTAAATTGTATTTTTCTAATAAATTCTTTCTATCTTTAATATATTGTTCATCTTCTGCTGCCCTTTTAACATCCATGTGATCACCCCAACAGGCAATCTCTAAACCATCATAACCAATATCACTCATTAATTTACATACTTTTTCAAATTCTAAATCTGCCCATTGACCGGTAAATATTGTAACTGGTCTTGTCATGATTACTCCTCCTTATATTTTTATTATTAAAATTCAGTCCAAACTGATCCAGCTTCATCACTATCAACTGTTTTATTTATAAACTTAACTCCTTGAGCTCCTTCTTTTGTAGTTGGAAAATCAATATTAAGATCCTTATAATTAGTACCCCTTTTTTTCTCTAAAAGAGCTTCTTCAAATGATTTATATATATTGGCAAATGCTTCATAATATCCTTCAGGATGTCCAGCTGGTATCCTGGCAAGATCATTTGCTAGTGGATATAGTTCATCTCTTCCCCTTGATAATATCTCAGTAGGTTTATCAAGATAAGAAAATTTAATTTTATTTGGTTCTTCCTGATGCCATTCTATAGAACCTTTAGTACCGTATATTCTAACTCTTAGATCATTATCATGACCTATGGCTACTTGTGAACACCAATAAACACCTGTGGCACCATTTTTATATTTAATAAGTATTTCTGCATTGTCATCAAGCTCTCTACCTTTTCCGAATTTATCTAAATTCGCACATACGGATTTTATCTCTAGCCCGGTTATATATGAAACCATATTTTCTAAATGACTCCCGATATCTCCAACACAGTTAGCTCTTCCAGCCATTTTAGGATCTGTTCTCCAAGAAGCTTGCTTGTTACCTTCTTCTTCTGCTAAGGTGGCAAGCCAATCTTGTGAATATTCTCCAATGACAACTCGAATATCTCCAATATCTCCGTTTTTAACAGCTTCTTTAGCATGTTTTACCAGTGGATATCCAGTATAAGTATAAGTTACGCCAAATAAAAGTTCATTATCTTTTGCTAATTTATCAAGCTCATCTGCTTCTTCATATGTAAATGTTAAAGGTTTATCACAAACAACGTTTATACCATTTTTTAAAAATTCTTTTGCAATCTCATAATGTAAATAATTAGGTGTTACAATGGAAACAAAATCAATCTTGTCATCTCTCTTACCTTCTTTTAAAGCCATCTCTTCATAACTCTTATACAATCTCTCACTTTCTAGACCTAAACTTTTGCCAGTATTTTTGGTGTTTTCATAATCTCTCGAAAAACAACCTGCTACAAGAGAAGCTTTGTTATCAAAAACAGCTGCTTTTCGATGTACCTCACCGATAAAAGAACCAGAACCTCCCCCAACCATTCCAAATGTTAAAACACCTTTGCTAGCACTATCTTGTTTACCTTCAATCATTTTATTCCTCCTCGTATAATAATTTTTTATGTTCACAAAAATAATATTTAATTTTTTTAAGAGCAAATCTTGATTTTAGAAGATTTAATATTTAAAAACTTTGCAATTTTCTGAATATAATTTTTAACAAAATCTGAGTTAAAATATTTAGTTATAAATTAACTTTTATTTATACTTAGTTTTTTTCTGTGAATATGTAAACAAAACTGAATTAATTATCACTTTCGATTTGTTAACATATTTTTATCAAAAATAATTTTAGCAACTCCATATACAGAAGCTAACTCTTTTAATTTACTATATTTAATTTCAGATTTTTTATAATTTAAAGACAGAGCTTTTTCTTTTACAGATTTTCTTATTCCTTCATCAATATAATCCTTAATTTTAAGAATATTACCTCCAATAACTATTAAATCAGGACTAAGACTATTGATAATATTTGCTAAACCAATACCTATGTTTTCTCCTATTTCATCAATTAATTTTGTATTATTAGATTTTTCTTTTATTAATTCTTGATATACTTCATTTATATTTTTTGCATTAATCTCATATTCTTGTAGGAATCTATCATATATATAATTTTCAGAAGCAAGTGTTTCCCAACATCCATTATTACCACAATGACAACTTCTACGTGATTCACTATCAATAATGATATGACCAAATTCACCTGCATTACCAGAAGCACCCCGATAAAGTTTTCCATTAAAAATTAAACCACATCCTATACCTTCATTTATTGAAATATATACCATATTTATATCTTTGTAATAATTAAATTCCTTTTCCCCTAAGGCTGCTGCGTTGGCTTCATTTTCAATTATGATAGGTACTTGAAATATGTGGTTAAAATATTCATTTATCTTTTCTTTTCTCCAACCAAGGTTAGGTGCAAACTCAAGTAAACTTTTATTTCTATCAACCAAACCAGGTACTGTTATTCCTATACCTATGAGATCATATTCATTTATACTTCTATTTTGCATAATTTTTTTAACAAAAAAAATTATTCGTTTCAATATATTATTTGGTTGTTCTTCTTTTTTTAAAAAAAATTCAACCTTTTCTTCAACGTTTAGTTTTAAATTAAACAATATTATTTTTACTTTATTTACTTCTATATCTATACCAAATATATATCCTTTATTTGGATTGATGGTTAGAAAAACAGGTTTTCTACCTCCTGAAGAAATTCCCTTTTCTTTTTCTATAACAAATCCATCTTCAATAAAAGTTTTTACATGATTTGAAATAGTGGCTGCACTATAATCAGTTTTTTCTGACAATTCTTTTCTTGAAATAGGACCGTATTCATTAATTAATCTTAAAATACTCGATTGATTCAAATTTTTTATAAATGTTGAGTTACCTATTTTTATATTATTCATTAAAGATCACCTTTGTTTCATACTTAATTTAAGACTTAAAAGAACTTATATATTATAGTTATACCTATATTTAAAATGTCCTGCAAAAACTTTATTATTTTAGAAAACTTATTAATTATACCTAAATTTGGAAAATAAATAGACAAAATTAATTCAATAAAAATATTGTATAATAGTATCCATAAGAAGACTCCCCTTTCTTTGTTTTTGTGACTAAAACATTTTATCAAAAAAGAAGTCTTCTTTCTATTTTTTTATCACAATTCTCCAAAACTTTTTTTACACTAAGATTAATAAATAATATTTATAGTATACTTTTTTTGTAAAAAAGAATTGTATCGGATGTGGCAAGTGTGTGAAAGAGTGCCCGCAAGATAATATAATAATGGATAATAAAAAAAGCCCACAATGGAGCAATAGTTGTGAACTCTGTTTTTTATGTGAGATGGTCTGTCCTGTTTAAGTGATTAATTTCGTAGTTGATATGAAACTCTTTCAACCTATTTTTAAGTACAATGTTAAAAAAGGGTTAAAAGACTATAATATAGACCATATAAGAATAAAATATAAAAATAGTGAAATTATTGATGAAAATAAATGATAAAGAAATTGTAAATAATATTATTCTTCCTCTAATATAGACTTATGTATTATCGGAATAAAAAATAACATTAAACCTGGTAATACTAAAAATAATGTTGCTTTGATAAACTCTATTCCAATTGTTTTATCCATAATCACACCTAATCCGAATGTAAAATATATTCCTCCGAACAGGTATAACCATTTAAATTTCCTTTTTAAAGATAATATTGAAGCAATCAAGCTTGGAAATCCAAATATTCCTATTCCTACTATTGTCATGGTCCACAGTGCTTTAGTACTCATTCTGCTTTGATAATATCTAAAATCAGTAACATCTTGTATGTAATAAAGCATAAAAGAAAATATTATTATTCCTAGTATAAATCCTATCCATTTTAACTTGTTTGAATTCATTTGAAGTCCCCCAATATTATTATGTTATAAATATTAACCTTCCATATATAATTCTCATACTAAATAAGTATAGCCTTGTTGATAATTAAGCAAATTTCATAAAAATGAGCCTTGATTTAATAGTAATTAAAACAATATAAAAAAGGCTTCACCCCATTTTTTGTAGAATATAATTAATAGACAAATCAAAAAT
>Ga0306868_1000128_pt1 | contig 60755 bp, 39 predicted proteins | sample AntRauTorckE6832_FD_190411 | JGI IMG/M metagenome (GOLD analysis project Ga0306868, IMG submission 190411) | Saline lake microbial communities from Rauer Islands, Antarctica - Metagenome Torckler E6 #832 (v2) (version 2) | ecosystem: Environmental > Aquatic > Non-marine Saline and Alkaline >... | reverse complement strand
CCTTCTATTTCGTGCCTATCCATCACCTGTGTTTATACATTATATCAACTTAACTGTATCGATGGGATGGTTGGGTGGTGGGGTCGAACGTGTTTGTAATATGATGACGGCGTGGACGAATCGCTGCGCGATTCGTTCGCACACCAGAAATCGAAGATTTCTGGGGACGGTGTATCCCTCCCTACTCGCTCCCTCTGGTCGCTCCTTGAGGAAGGGGGCTTACCGCCTACAAACTGCTAATTCGCTGGTTTCACCACCAGCGTTCTTCGCAGTTCCTGAAAAAGGCGACTCTCCGGAGAGGTGGCTACTCCTCGCTGAGTAGTCGACGGAGCACCAGATGGAGGATACCGCCATTTTCGACGTATCGAACGGCTGCAGGCGTCCCAACCTGTGCCGTGACCGGGAATTCGACGGTCGAACCATCGGCACGTTCTGCGACGGCGGTGAGATCGTTGTTCACGTCGAGGCCGTCGTCAAGTCCCTGGATCGCGACCCGTTCCGAGCCGTCGAGTTCGAGCGATTCCCAGGAGTCGCCCTCGTCGAACTGGAGCGGCAAGACACCCATTCCGACGAGGTTGTCGCGGAAGATGCGCTCGTAGCTCTCGGCGATCGTCGCACGGACACCCAGCAGATCCGTTCCCTTTGCCGCCCAGTCACGACTCGATCCGGTTCCGAGTTCTTCACCCGCAAACACGACCAGCGGCGTGTCGTTCTCGCGATACCGACGGCTGGCTTCGAAGACCGTCGTCTGGTCGTCGGTGGGGTGATGGATCGTGTAGCCGCCTTCGACGCCGTCGAGCATCTCGTTCTCGATGCGGACGTTCGCGAACGTCCCACGCATCATCACCTCGTGGTTCCCGCGCCGGGCGCCGTAGGTGTTGAACTCGTGGGGTTCCACGCCCTGTTCGGCGAGCCACTCACCGGCGGGTTGCTCACGGCTGAACGGGCCGGCCGGGCTGATGTGGTCGGTCGTGACCGTATCACCGAGCAGCATCAGCGTGCGGGCGTCGTCGATATCTGTGACACCGGGCTCTTCCAGCGGGAAGTCCTTGAAGAAGGGCGGCTCGCGGATGTACGTCGAAGAGTCGTCCCACTCGTAGACCTCACCGGTCGGCGCATCGAGTGCCGTCCAGCGTTCGTCTCCCTCGAACACGGAGGCGTACTTCTCTTCGAACATCGAGGAATCGACACTGTCGTGAACCGCCGCGTGGATCTCGTCGGCGTCGGGCCAGATGTCCGCGAGATAGACCGGATCGCCGTCGGCATCCGTTCCGAGCGGGTCGTGTTCGAGGTCGATGTCCATCCGCCCGGCGAGGCCATAGGCGACGACGAGCGGCGGGCTGGCGAGGTAGTTCGCACGAATCTTCGGGTGGATGCGAGCCTCGAAGTTGCGGTTCCCCGAAAGGACGCTCGTGGTCCAGAGATCCTCGGCGTCGATCGCACGTTCGATCGGCTCGGGAAGCGGGCCGGCGTTCCCGATACAGGTCGTACAGCCGTAGCCGACGACGTTGTAGCCGAGGTCTTCGAGGTACGGGAGAAGCCCCGACGCTTCGAGATATTCGGTGACGACGCGGCTTCCGGGCGCGAGACTCGTCTTGACGTACGCGGGGACGTCGAGCCCGCGCTCGACAGCGTTACGAGCGAGGAGGCCCGCCGCGATCATCACGGACGGATTCGACGTGTTCGTACAACTGGTGATGGCGCTGACGACGACACTGCCGTGCCCGATTTCGGTTGTCTCGCCGTCGCCGGGCTCCGCCGGGCTGCCAGAGGGACTTCGTCCCTCGCTGTTCACGTCGACTGCGACTCGTTTGTCGAGGTCGCCGACATCCGGTTCCGGAAGATCGGGATCAGGTCGGTCGTCGGAAGCGCTGCTCTCGCCGAGCCATCGGGTGATCGCTTCCTCGTCGATATCGTCGAGTTCCTCCTCGAATTCGCCGTGGACCAGTCCCCTGAAGTGCGTCTTCATGTCGCCCATCGCGACGCGATCCTGGGGCTTCTTCGGACCGGCGAGGCTGGGAGTGATCGTCGAGAGGTCGAACTCTACCGTTTCAGAGTATTCGGGATTCTGTTCGCCGAATAGCCCCTGTGCGTCGAAATATTCTCGAACGAGTTCGATGTGCTCTTCGTCGCGTCCCGTGAGTTCGAGGTAGTCGAGCGTCGCCTCGTCCACGCCGAACATCGAGATGGTCGAGCCCTGTTCGGGCGCCATGTTCGCGATGGTCGCCCGATCCGGAACAGTCAGGTTCGACACGCCGGGACCGAAGAATTCGACAAACCGGTCGACGACGCCGACCTCTCGAAGCTGTTCGGTGACGTGAAGCACGAGGTCAGTTGCGGTCGCGCCCTCGGGGAGTTCTCCAGTAAGGCGGACGCCGACGACTTCGGGAAGCTTCATCGTGATGGGCTGGCCGAGCATCGCGGCTTCGGCCTCAATACCCCCGACCCCCCAGCCGACGACGCCGATGCCGCCGATCATCGGCGTGTGGCTGTCCGTCCCCACGAGGGTGTCGGGGAGGAGCCACTGTTCGCCGTCACGCTCGCGGGCGTGGACGACCTGTCCGAGGTATTCGAGATTCACCTGGTGAACGATACCCGTTCCCGGCGGGACGACACGGAAATCGTCGAACGCCTGTTGAGCCCATTTGAGCGCACGGTATCGCTCGCCGTTGCGCTCGTACTCCAGTTTGACGTTCTTCTCGTAGGCGTCCGCGGAGCCGAAGTAGTCGACCTGCACGCTGTGGTCGATCACGAGGTCACACGGTACATCTGGTTCGACGATGGCGGGATCCTTGCCTTTTCGGTCGGCCGCAGACCGGAGCGCTGCGAGGTCGACGACCGCGGGGACACCGGTGAGATCCTGGAGAACGACCCGCGACGGTGTGAACGGGAGTTCGACATCCGGAACGTCAGGTTGCCACGACGCGACGTTTCGAACGTCTTCGACGGTTATCGTCTCCCCGTCGACGTTGCGGAGAACGGACTCGAGGAGAACGCGGATACTGACGGGGAGCTGGTCGAGTTCACAGAGACCCTCCTCTTCGAGGACTGTGAGGTTGGCCATCTGGTAGGATGTGCCGTCGAACTCGAATTCGCGGATTGCGTCGAATGGAGACGGTTCGTTCATACCTTGTCCTACGGTGACGTGGCTCTTGAATTGTCCCCCCCATGGACGGGGTGACGGTGTGGAAGGTCACTTCGTCGGCTGGGGTGAGATGTCGGTGTACACGATTCGGTTGGTAAACTGATTCTGCTACGAACTCGCCCCTAGCGGCTTCGATTTCTCAGGTGCCGCTGATTCGATGCGGTCCTTGAAGAAGACGAGTTCCCTGTTCGTATGGTCGTAGAGCTTTGCCTTTCCACCGAGAGCGGTCGTGAACACCCATTTCAGCGCCCGTCCCCGTCGGTTGTTCGGGAAGTCCATCCAGACGGCGTGTGACATCCGAGTCCCGTCTTCAGTCTCTTCGAGTCGAATGGTCCCTCCTTCGGGAATCCGAACGGTGACGAGTCCTCGAAGGAGCGGATAGTACGCCGTCCCCGCCCAGACCGCCACCTGATGGTCGATATACTGGAATCGGCCATGCAGGTCGGCGTACATCCCGGCAACCTCTTCGGCCTGGTGGAACGTTGCGCCTTCTCGGGGACGGTTATCGGGCGTGTCGTATTCGAGCCCATAGTGTTCCTCGGGGTTCGACGCCGTCCAATGGACGGGGTCTGTTACGTACTCCCATATATCCTCGGACGATGCGTCGATGACGATTTCGGCTTTATCTGTGACGTACATGGATTGGGTCCCCGATTTATGATGCGAAGGCGTTGTACAGCCACGCGAAGGCGTACATCAAGACGAAGCTAATCACCGCTGCCTCGACCATGCCCGCCACTGTCCCGACGATGGTCGGTTCGAAGAACAGGTGCCACTGCTCCATCGCTTCGACTGCGCCCTCGTAGACACCGATCGTTCCGAACACACCGAGAAGGAGCATCGCGACGGCAGAGACGACTGCTGCTGTGCCCGCCAGTGCCAACGAATTTCGACGCCTTCTAGCGACACAGACATCGTATCGCCCCGCAAGGGCAAGCAGGCCGATGAACTAGAAGGGCCTCGTACGGTGACGTGCAATGTCACTTGCCGAAACAGTCTCCAAGATCGATCATCTGAGCGAGGAAGAGCGCGAATGCATCGAGATCTGCAATGAAGCCGCTGGGGTCTGTGAGTGGTGCGCCGACGAGTGTCTCGGCGACGAGGAGATGGAAGAGTGTGCTCGGCTCTGTCGCGACGTCGCGGACATCGCGTCGCTGCATGCCCGATTCATGGCTCGCAACTCCAACTACAGCAAGCAATTGGCCGAAGCCTGCGCCGGCGCCTGCGAGGAGTGTGCCGAAGAATGTGAGCGTCACGATGCCGAGCACTGCCAGGTCTGTGCCGAGGTCCTCACGGAATGCGCCGAGAGCTGTCGCAACATGATGAGCGCCTGACCGACGTCCGAATAGCGCACGAATCAGCACCGTTGCGACGCTGTTTTTTGGCTACAACCGCTGTGTCGAGGGGTACCGAAACCGCCGTACGAAGACGGCTGAACGCGGTTAGAGTTCCGGAATCGCCGTGAACAGGAGGACGAACGCGTTCACGGTCAGTAGCGCCAGCACGACCCACTGGAAGATGCGCTCGGGGATGTGGTCGAAGATGTATACACCGATCCAGGCACCGAGGAACACCATCGGCACGGCGACGGCAGCCTCGATCATCAGCGGCGTCGTCACGGCTCCCGTGTAGGTGAGACTCCCGAGGCGGTACAGCATGAGCGTCCCGAAGAAGGCAGTGAACGTGGCCTTCATCTCCTTGTCGGTCCAGAATCCGCTCGCCGACATGAAGGCCCCGTAGACGATCATCGGCGGGCCGGGAACGGCGACGGCGCCGCCGAGAATCCCCGCGAGCAGCCCGGCCGTCGCGCCAATTATCTTCCCCGGTCGGTAGTCCTTCTCCTCGATCCAGTCCGTGACGACATCGAGTTGCTGGGTCGCGCCGACGACGATGACCGCTAACACGAGAACCGCCCCGATGGCGACGCGCATCTGTGCCGCGTCGAACCCACTGAACACGACGATGCCGAGCGGCATCCCGACGACGAGCCCACCGACAGGAACGATCCACTTCTCCCAGTCGAACGCGTCCCGGACGCTCCACCAGACGCGGGCGTTGGCCACCACCGCCGTTGCCGTGAAGATGATCGACGCGCTCGAGGGCGACCGAAACAGCGGCATTATGCCCATCGACACCTGCGCGAAGCCGAACCCGGCGATACCGTGAACGGCGGCCGCGGCGAGGATAACGACCGCAGACAGCCCCGTCGTTACCCAGTCGCTCGTCATCGATCGCGCCTCCGTTGCCACGGTAGAGTACGCATCTGGATGAACGATACTCCGGCTGCATCTTTTATTGTAATGCTCAACTCTGAAGCAGTAAGTGAATCATATATTATATTTACTATATAAATAATTATAACCGGATATTCCGAACATTCGGTGTCTGTAACGACAGTCACATCACGATGAACGAGCATGAAACGGATATCGGCGAGTGGCGGTCCCTCGGCGGCGCCCCTGTCGGAGACGGTAACGATGACGCCGACGCCGTCTTCGCTCACGTCAGCGACCTCCACGGGCAGCTGACGCCGCGCTACCAGGTCTACTACGACAATCCGACGTCGACGCCGGACTTTAATTTCGGAGACGACGATCGCGTCGTCGAGCGCGGCGGCGGGATCCCCCTGCTCGCAGCGAAACTCGACGAACTCCGCGAGGACTACGACGTGTGTACGCTCATGAGCGGCGACACGTTCCACGGCTCCGCCGTGACCACCTACACCGATGGGCGAGCGATGCTCGATCCCGTCAACGACCACGTCGCGCCCGACATCTATGTCCCGGGGAACTGGGACTACTCGAACGAGGCCGCCGAGGACGGCAACTTCGTGGAGTTGATGGACGACCTCGACGCCCCGATTCTCGCGAACAACCTCTACGACTGGGAGACCGACGAGCGACTGTACGACGCGTACCGGATCCTCGACATCGGCGGACTCTCCGTGGGGGTCGTCGGGATGACGAACGTCTACGTCGATCGGATGGCACCCGCGTTCTCCGAGGGGAAGTACCGCTTCGGTAAACACCCCACACTCCTCGAGGAGTCCGCACAGGCCGCCCGCGAGGACGGCGCGGACGTCGTGGTCGCGGTCACCGAGATCGGCCTCCCGTGGATGGTCCAAGCCGCCAAGGACTGTGCGAGCGTGGACGTGATGTTCAGCGCGCACACCCACGAGTACACCTACGATCCGATCGTCGTCGAGGAGACCGAAACCGTGGTCGTCGAGTCCGGGATGGGTGAGGCGATCGGCCGTGTGGACCTCCGCGTTCGGGACGGGGAGATACAGTTCCGTCACCACCTCTACTGTCTGACCGAGGACGGCGAGCACACGCCGGAACCGGACGCCGATGCGGCGGAGACAGTCGAAGCCGTGCGTGCGCCCTTCTTCGAGGCCGATCCGGGATTCGAGCGAGGGGCTGGCACGCTCGACCGTCCGCTGGATGCGGTCGTCGGTCGGACGGAAGAACCGCTCTACCGGCAGTCCTTCCTTGAGAGCGCGTGGAACGCGCTGTTCAACGACGCACTCCGTGCACACTTCGGCACCGACCTCGCCGTCTCGCACGGGTTCCGGTACGGGACTGCCATCCCACCCGGCGACATCACGCTCGGCGAACTCTACACGTTCTTCCCGATGACGACGCCCGTCGCTCGTGGCGTCGCCTACGGCCAGCAACTCACGAACCACATGGAGGAGTTCCTCGGGGACAACTTCACACCGTACCCCTACGACCAGGAGGACGGCCGCGTCCGCAACTTCTCCTCGAACGTCGAGGTGACCCTCGATCCGACCGCGAAGCGTGGCCGCCGCCTCGTCGAACTGCGAATCGACGGCGAGCCGGTCGACCCGGAGGAGACGTACTCGGTGGCGACGTTCCGCCGACCCGGTGATCCCGAACGCGACCTCGGAAACTGCGGGTTCCCGTTCCGGGACGTCGAGGTCGACGACGATACGATACCTGTCGACGTCATCGTCGAGTATCTCGAGGAACACTCGCCCGTCGACTACGAGGTGATGGGGCTAGTCGAGACCGCCGAGGATGGCGGCCGAGTCCAGAACACGCCCGCAGACGGGCCGTATCCGTTTATCCAGCCCGGCGTCGACTACGCGGCCGGCGAGGCGTACTGCGAGACGTCCATGATACCGCGCAGGAACACGTTTCCCGATGCAGGGCGTAATCGAACGCGCTAGGCGGCGACGCGAACGCGACAGATCCGACGAACGGCACACTCGATACGGCACAGGTGAGATACGATGGTCAACAACATCACTGCGGAACGACTAGCGGGGAAGATCGACGCCGACGAACAGTTCACGCTCATCGACGTGCGTCCCGAAGACAGCTTCGAGGCCTGGCACGTGCGCGACGCGGAGAACGTGTCGTATGACCCTGACGAGGGATTGAGCGAGGACCAACTGAACGAGGTGGACACACTGGTCGACGGCCGGCCCGTCGTCGCGATCTGCGGGAAGGGTCTGACGTCGACGCCGTTCGCGTTCGAGTTGGACGAGCACGGCTACGACGACATCTCGGTCGTCACCGGCGGTATGGAGGAGTGGAGCAAACTCTACGAGGTCGTCCCCATCGAGACGTCCAGCGACGACCTCGTCGTTCGGCAGGTCCAGCGCCGAGCGAAGGGCTGTCTCGGCTACGTCGTCGGCTCGAAGGAGGTTGGAGAGGCCGTCGTGGTCGATGCCACCAGACAGACCGACCAGTTCAAAGTCGCTGCGCAGGACGCTGGCCTCTCCATAGCGCGCGTGCTCGATACGCACGTCCACGCCGACCACATCTCGGGCAGTCCGACCCTCGCCGACGAGGTTGGCGTGCCCTACCACCTCGGCGACGCAGCTCGCGAGCGCGGTGTCGAGTACGAATACGACCCGCTACCGGATGGCGACGTCATCGAAGTCGGCGACGTCGAGATCGAGGCGCTCCACACGCCCGGCCACACCTCGGAGATGATGAACTATCTCGTCGACGGCGAACTCCTGTTGACGGGCGATACGCTGTTCGTCGACTCCGTCGGGCGGACCGAACTCCAGTTCGGCGAGGACGACGCCTCGCGTGGAGCGGAACTGCTGTACGACTCGCTCCACGAGACGATCCTCAATCTCCCGGATGACACGACGATTCTACCAGGTCACCTCACCGTCACGAGCGACGGCCGCTACGAGAACGGTTCTCCGGGTGAACCCCTCGAAGCTCGGCTCGGGGATCTCCGCGACGAACTCGACTTCCTCGGGCTCGACCGCGAGGCGTTCGTCGAACGATTGACCGAGGATACCCCGGAGAAACCTCCAAACTACGAGACAGTTATCGCCATTAACACCGGCAAAGAGACCGTCGAAGACGAAAGTGAGGCGACGGAACTCGAACTGGGACCGAACAACTGTGCCGCATAGATCACAGCACCTGCTCTCCCGTCGCAACCTCCTCCAGCTGACGGGGGCGACCAGCCTCGGCGCGCTCGCGGGTTGTACCGGTCAGCTACCGGGCTCCGACGACGGTGCTAGGGGCCGTGAGGTGTCGCCCCGCGCGACAGTCACGGCCGAGCCGGATACATCAGTGAGCCTCACTGCGGCGTCCGGGTCGATTCGACCATCCCCCGACACGTCGACGACCAACTGGATGTACGAGGGACAGTTCCCGGGACCGGAGCTACGCGTTCAGGAGGGTGACGTACTCAGCGTCGAACTGACGAACGACCTCCAAGAGGAGACGACGATTCACTGGCACGGGGTTCCCGTCGCTAACCCGGTCGATGGGGTGCCGAACGTAACGCAGGACCCGGTCGCTTCCGGCGATACGTTCACGTACACGTTCCGTGCCGAACCCGCCGGGACGTACTTTTACCACAGTCACGTCGGACTCCAACTCGACCGTGGACTGCTCGGCCCACTGATCGTCGAAGAACGTGACCCACACGTCGAGTACGACCACGAGTACGTCGTCGTGGTCGACGATTACCTCCCCGGAGAGCCGGAACTCCCTTCGGACGGGGGAATGGGAGGTGGTGGAATGGGTGGGGGAGGCGGGATGATGGGAGATATTCGGCCGCCATACGAAGGGCTCCTGATCAACGGTCGACTCCCAGAGAATCCTCAGACGTTCGACGTAACGGAGGGTGAGCGGATTCGCTTCCGATTCGTGAACGCCGGCAGCGCGACAGTCTTCGGTGTCCGGATCGCCGGCCACGAAATGACGGTGACCCACGCCGATGGTCGACCTGTCGAACCCGTCGACGTGGACTCGTTCGTCTTCGGAGCCGGTGAGCGCTACGACGTCGTGGTTGAGGCGACGAATCCGGGCACGTGGGCCGTGCAAGCGGATGCGCTCGATGGAAACGAACCACCAGCGAGCGCTGTCGTCGAGTACGAGTCAGCGGGCGAGGGAAGCCCACAGCGCCCGTCACCGGCTAGTAACCAACTGCGGTATCGGGACTTGCGGGCGATCTCCTCGCTCGACGGGGTGAATGGAGATCCGGATCGAACGTTCGATCTGACGCTCTCCCGTGGCAGGGGACAGTCCTACACGTGGACGATCGACGGACAGGCCTATCCGGACGCCGACTCGCTCCAGATCCGGCCCGGAGAACACGTCCGGATTCGGATGACCAATCAGAGCCCAGTCGTTCACCCGATGCACCTTCACGGCCACTTCTTCCAAGTCGGCAACGCGATCAAAGACACGGTCATCGTCCCCGGACATAGAGGGCAGGTGACGATAGACTTCCACGCGGATAATCCCGGCCGGTGGTTGTTCCATTGTCACAATCTGTACCATCTCGACGCAGGGATGGCGCGTGTCGTGAGATACGTCGAGTGACCAGGTTGGAGACCCGATTTTAGATCGTTCACACTGCCGTTCGTGTGGTCGTGGTCCTGTCTGGGAGTAGGGTTGAGTGCCAACCCGGCGAATTCGAGCCGGATGAACGATTCTATTCTTGAAAAGCGTTTAGAGCACTCTATACACGTTCTCGAACGTTTAACTGTGTAGATTTACACCCCGGCGGCGGTATGATGAGCGGCGGTTGGGGCTCTCCGGCGGAGCGGTTGGTCTCTGGGGACTTCTCTGGATGGGGCTCCTCATCGCCGTCCCGCTCTACATCGTCTAGCGCTCCCCAACCGAGGATCCGGCGGGAACGATGAGCAGTCGCTGTCGGTTCTCCGCGAGCTCTACGCCCGCGGTGAGCTCTCGGACGACGAATTCGATCGACGGCGAGAACAGCTCAAACGTTCCGGATGACCGGGACAGGTGTTGTTCCAGCAGATGCATCACACTCCCAACGCCCGCCGTTGCGGCACCCAACTGTTAACTCCCTGGACGGAGTATGATATTTCATGGAATACACAATACAAACAGCAGTAACCGGCGAGTTCGACGACGTTGTCGACACGACGATCGCAGCGCTCAAAGACGAAGGATTCGGCGTCCTCTGTGACATCGATATCCAGGCGACGCTCAAAGAGAAACTCGGCGAGGAGTTCCGCCAGTACCGCATTCTCGGTGCATGCAATCCCCCGCTGGCATACGAGGGATTGACCGAGGAGATCGAACTCGGTGCACTCCTCCCGTGTAACGTCATCGTCTACGAGAATGACGACGGCGACATCGTGGTGAGTGCCGTCGACCCGGAGCAGTTGGTCGGCATCGCAGACAACGATGCGCTCGACTCCATCGCGACCGAGGTCAACGAGCGTTTCGAGCGTGTTCTCGCCAGTGTCGCTGACGAGTTTGAACCCGCGTCGGAGGTCTAAGTAACGATGGCTTCATCGAACCAACTCGACACCACGACCATCCTGCTCCTGATACTCGGAGCGATCATCTTGCTCCCGTTACTCACGATGGGGATGGGATTCGGCGGAATGATGGGCTACGGCGGGATGGTGGGCTACGGCGGGACCACCAGCGGGTGGTGGCCGTTCGTCGGGATGCTTTTCCCGCTCATCTTCCTCCTCATCCTCCTCGGCGGTGGCTACCTCGTCTTCCGGCGCATGAGCGAAACGCAGACGTCTCAGGATCCCGCGATGGAGGAACTCCGCACGGCGTACGCTCGCGGCGACCTCACTGACGAAGAGTTCGAAGCCCGCCGCGAGAGACTCGAACGGTCGGAGTAGACAACGAGTACATACCACGGTGCGGAGGCCCCAAGCCTGTGTACTCGACTTCGTTCATTAGGCTATTCCCAATCACCACTGTGTGAGCGTGCCTTCGAATCGAAGATGGGGCTCTATCAGCTAACGATTCTGAATAGAAATGCAGTTAAGTTACAAGACCGTAGATTACAATATGACCGGAGTAATCCTCTTCACTCAAGAGACGTGTGGGGCATGCGCAACACAGCGGGAAAAAATGACGGCCTTGAGGACAAGTATCCGGACGTGGAGTTCCGGGAGGTCGACATACAGACCGACCTCGAAACGTCCGAGGAATACGGCGTCCGGAAGACGCCGACGACACTCGTCTACGCGAACGGTAAACAGACCGCCGAGTTCATCGGTATCGTCGAGCGGAACGACCTCGAGTCAGCCATCGAGCGCGCGACCGAGCAGTCGTCTGGACTCGCCCAACGTCTCGTCGATGTCGTTCGAAAATAACGATCACCAGACCAATTCAAATCACATGACGAACTATAATCGACGTCAGTTCCTGGGAGTACTCGGTGCCGGCGCAGTCGCCAGCACAGGCCTCTCTCAGCCAGTGAGCGCACAGGAAACGCCCGTCGTGAAGATGGGCAACAACTACTTCGAACCGATTGGGCTCCACATCGAACCCGGCACGACCGTTCGCTTCGAGATAGCAGCCGGTACACACTCGGCAACGGCCTACGAGAACCGGATTCCGTCCGACGCCAGCGCATTCGATAGTGAGGTCATCTCGTCGGGAGGGTTCGAGTACACGTTCGAAAAACCGGGCACGTACGACTACTACTGCATCCCACACAAGTCGGTCGGGATGGTCGGTCGCATCGTCGTCGGCAGCCCTGGAGGTCCAGCAGAAGACAGTCCGATTCCGGACGGTGACGTGCCCGAGAGCGAAGCGATCATTGAACAGGGCGCGATAGCGTATGGATCTAGCACCGACGGTGACGGGTACTCCGATGGCGGAATGATGGGTCCAGGGATGGGGTCTGGCCCTGGAATGATGAACGGCCGGAACAGTGGCTGGGGTGGCGGGCTGCCGTTCGTCGGCGGGGCACTCGGAATGCTGGGGCTGGTCGGTGGACTCCTCTACTGGGCACTGGAGTGAGGTGACGCTCCTTCCCGGAGTGATGATTCCGCGATAGAAGCTCTCTAACGCCGTTACGCACGAGGCGAGATCGGCGAAGAGGAGTTCCAGCGACACCGTGAACGGTTGGCGGAGAATCAAGAGAGCTGAAGCCTCTCGAATGCTGTGCGTGTGGAGGCCCTCACGTTTGTTGATCACGAGCCAGTAGCCGATCTCGATACTGGACGATCCGTACCAAAACCAGGGGTTATTCCACGATTCACCCGGCAACCGGAAGTCGCCATTATTCTCGGCTTCAGCCGAGTGCCTGACGAATCGGCGTTCTCACGAGCGTAGCGAAATCGCTCCTACGACGCAGCCCACGAATACGTCTACGCTGCTGCTCACTTCGTCGTCAAGGAAGTCCACGATCACGACATCCCCGCATCCGAGGTCCGGCCAAAGGCACAGATCGTCGACGAGACGCAAGAAGACGCAGATTCACAAGAGAATCAGCCCTTCTCAGGAGGAGATCGTCCAGACGACTCGAAATCCACTTTCGATTGGCGAAAAGCACCACGAGTCGACGGTGATCCGACCCAAAACGAACATCCTCCAAAACTGTGTTTCTCACCAACGACTCGATAGTATCGTGAATGACGATTCATTTTGGCATTCAAAAGAACAGGAGAGGGTCTATTCTGAGCACCTCGTTCGATGCCGGCCATCCTCATAATATTCGAGAATCTGTGAATCAGTGATTCACTGATCGACGTCTTCCTTGGCTAGTTCGCGAATCTTCTCCTTCGTTTCCTCCTGGTGCTCGCCGAACGCCACCTCGAAAACCCCACGGTAGAAGTGCTTGTTTTTCTCCAGCGTGATGTCTTCGCGTTTGAGCTGCTTTTTCAGTCGAGTGAACGTGATCTCGACGTCTTCGCTTTGCTCCGGTTCGACGTATATCGTGGCTGAATCCCAATCCTCGCGGATGTTCAGCGGCTCGTCATCTGTCTCTCTTGCCTCACTGGTCGACGAATCACTATCGGTCGTGGAAGCGGTCCTCTGCTGATCTGATCGATCTTCGGTCGCCGCCGCAGTTTCACGATCCTTCGCTTCCGATTCCACGGACGTCTCCATGGTCTCCTCGTCTGCGACCGCGTCCTCCTCTTCCACCTCATCTGAAGGGTCCTCGAACCGTTCGTCCATTCCCCGGGGCATTCTTACGCCTCCACCTGCGCCTTGTCGAACGCCTGTTCCATCGTCTCTGCAACTTCCAGGAAGAGGTCACGCTCTACTTGCTGATCGTTCGCGTCTTCCCATTCGAAAATATCTTGTCCGTTGTCCCACGCACGCTGAATCGCTACTCGCATCGGGAGCTTGAAAATTGGTGCCATCGACGCGAAGGACTCGTCGAAGGCGTTGAGGAATTTTTTCGACTGGCCGTCGTCCCGGTACATGTTCGCCAGGAGTCCGACGATTGCAATCTCGATCTGTTGATTGTCCTCGATGGACTCCAACTGGTCCCACAGATCGTCAAGTGCATCCCGTGATGTTGCTTGGGTCTGTGCAGCCAGGAAGACGTTCTGAGCCGCGATGAACGCCGCATCTGTTAGGACTGAGAGGTCAGGGGGGCAGTCGACTACGATATAATCATAGTTGTATCCGTCGTCAACCATCTCTTCGAGGGCGAGCTTCAGCGAGAGTCGGGCACTCGCATCGTCCATCCAATCTCGAGCAAGGCCCATATCCTTGTGGCTGGGAATCAGGTCGAAGTTCAGATGGTCGTACTCGTCGGCTTCGATCATAATCTCTGAAAGACTAGTATCGTGCGTGCGGGGATTATCGACGAGTACGTCGAGCAGATTCTCGTCATCGGTGACTAATGTGTTGGGGAGTTCGTTCTTCGGGCTTGAAGGATCGTTGTCGTCGCCTGGACCAAGTCCAAGCCCTTTCGTCATGTCGGCTTGTGGGTCCATATCGATTGCAAGAACATCGTGGTTGCGAGTAGCCAGCGCCGCGGCACTGTTGATCGTCGCCGTTGTTTTTCCTGTCCCGCCTTTCTGGTTGCCGAAGGCGATCGTGGGGATGCCAGTCGATGGGGTGACGCCCCATCCACGAGGTGTCTCGGTCATGGTTCGATCATTGAATCAATGACTCATAAATCCACCTCAGACGTCCAATGCCGAACTAGAACTTCTAAAGTGCTGAATTCTGTGGTATCACCTCTAATACCACCATATTCTACTTCTCCTGGTTGAAAATCAGTAACTCATTGATTCATGGATTCACTGAATACAGGATTCCTCACAATGCCTGTAATCTTGGAGGATGATGTCTGATACTGACAGTCACTGAATCAGTGATTCAGTGCCTCCTGCAGTAGCAGATTCATTGATTCATTATCCCATGGACTCACTGAATCTTTGATTCAGCGCTTCCGGCATTCATTGACTCCACGACTCTCCACATAATATTGGATTCCAGGAATCAGAAACTCCTTGATTCTCTGATTCAAGTTTTCAGTGATTCATTGATTCAATGACTCTGTGATTCACTGCCCATCTATCTCACGCATTCGCCGGGATAACTGACTTGGATAAGACTACTTTGACGTTTAGTATACCCTCAACCCTCCTCGAAGGCGGCAGCTAGCTGGTCACGCATATACTCTCGACGGAGCTTCCGGGCCCGCGAATCTGAGAGGTAATTTTGCAATACGACGTCGGCACTCGCGCTTCCTTGTTCGGCCGCAATCTCGTCGAGGCTTCCGAGGACGACGTCGAGTGACGAGGAATAGGCGTCATACCAGAAGCGTCGCCCCATCTTTGGCGAGGGGGATACACCACCAATTTCGTCAGGCAGACCCGCTTGCTCAGCGAGTTGGGTAAAGCGATTCCAGACTGTCCACCGGGAAATCGGGCCGCCTGAGGCGTGTGGCGACGGAAACAGATAGCCATCCCACTCCTCGTGATCGGCGAACATTGCAATGCGGTCTTCGAGTACCTCTTTACCGTAGAGTAGCGACACCTCGCCGGGCCCATTCTTCCGCTCCTCGAACGTAATATACGGAACTTCGTCGGTAGAGATGTCAAGAACGAATTGGCGTACTCGTAGGCTGGCCACCTCATTCGGACGAAGACCCCATGCACACAGGGCGAGTACCAGGAGGCGGTTCTCCTGGTCGTCTGCCGCATTGTAGAGTGCGCGAACGTGCTCGGTGGCGAGACATGGTGTATCCGTATCGTCGTCATCGCCGTTCGACCAATCGAACTCGTCGTCGAGGCCGTCAGCGGGGTTCACCGCAGCCCACTTCCGACGCACTAAATGCGCATACCAGTTCGAGACCGCGAGATGAATCCGGCGTTTGGTTTGTCCACCGTCGAGATCCACATGCAGCCGGTCGAACGCCGCCCAACACGCATCAACTGCTTTGTAAGCTGGGACATCGCCCTCCCGGGCGACGGGTGTCACAAGGTCGTCGGTTCCATTCTCTTCACAGTAGGCGGCGACGTAGCGGTTCAATCGGTAGCGGAGGGTATCTATCGACGAGTCCGCGAGCCCCTTCCGCTTCCGCCGTGACGTGAGGAAGGACTCGAGTGCCTCGATAGTCCGTTCGTGGTCGGTCGCCCAGTCGTAACCCGATTCTACGGCCTCGGCCCCGAGATCCTCACGCCAAAACTCTGCGAAGGTCCTGTCGTGGTACTCCCGCAGGGCGTAGAGGAGCGGCCGGAAGCCATGGTCGCGGAGCCAGCTGTGTGTCGGTTTTTCTCGTTTTGGATCGAGCTCGTCTGTCTCCATCATCGGGGCGACAACAGCCCAGTACGCGTCGACGAGTTCTTCGAGATCGAGAAGAGTCCACGAGACGTCGTCGACGTCCTCCCAGTCTCGGTCACTCCCTGGTGTCGTTACGCCGCTCACAGTGCTATCCTCCCTGGTGTCCGCTGTTCGAGGCTAGGAATCAGCGATAGACGCCTCGCTGAGTCGGTTTCCAATTCTAAGCCCGGCATATTTGGCTGGTAGCGAGTTTCTCACAGATGCGATATAGGTTTTGGGGACACACAGACCGTTGGAGTCTGTGAGAACACCGAAAATAGATGCTGTAGTAGCCTGAACTTGTATGAATCCTATGTCGCTATACAAAGTCGGCAGAGGGTAACGGCGCTCAGCTTTTCTCGATCTCGAAGGCCCGGTCAAGGAGATCTGCGAGATCACGTAGATTCTCCGCAGCATATGATTCAACTCGCATCGCCACCCGTTCCGTTTCCTTCTGCTTCTTCCACAACGTCACCACAACATCGGAGTCTCCATCTGGGTCTGGCAGCGCGGCTGTTATCCATGCCGTCACGGTTGGCGACCCCTTAAACCACCTCTTACTGAGTTCATGCCACTCTGGATCACACTCTTCCGGTGACGGCCGGTCCTCCCCGAACGCTTTTCGCTCCAAATCATCGGCAAAGGATCTGAGTTTCAGAACGTCATTCGGAACAACCTGTACGGATAGCGATTCGCTCTCGCCCCATCCCTTTGCTTTCCCGAGTGAGAACGTTAGATGCCCATCTGGCGTTCTGGAAATTCGAGCGCTTCCTCGCCGCTTGATGCTTTTCTCCGCGATGGTAACCCACTCTCCCGATTTGTCGAACGACATCCAGTAGTCTGCAGGAATCGGGATTTCCATCTCCACTGTTGGATTCTTCTCTTGCCAGAGCCACCGCGTCACGTCGGGATACCCCTCCGTCTCGTACCGGTCGGGGAGAGCGTACGGCCACACCGAGAGGATGCCGGAGAGGTCAACATCGTGGGTAGAAAAGGCGTCTTCCTCGAGCCAGGCAACGCTGTACTCCCGATCAAGATAGTGCTCTACGACTGCTGCTTTGTCTTTTCCTTTATTCTGATACTGGGCTTCAACTGCAATTCCCTTTCCGTACGGACTACACGGCTCGGGAAATTCTAATAGCACGTCAGGAATGCGCCCCTCGAGGTTAGACTCGAGTTCAATTGTTGCCTCCGGGTAGTCGTTCTCCAGCCGGGCGTATGCAATCGCCTTCATCTTGTGATGCATCTCGGACTCTCCAGAACAACCACCGTCATTACTACCGGCTCCGCTGCCACCTCCCTTCCCGCCGCCCTTGTGACTGAAGTGCCGAGATACGAAAGTGCTCCCACGGTTGTAGGACCGTACTACTGACATTCCTTCACCGCAAGCTGGACACTCAACTGTCGTTCCGGCCGGTACCTGTGGAGGGAGCACCTCATCTTTATTTAGCAGTCCAAGATATGGCATCGAAATACTGAGTTAAAATCGGCTCCTGTTTCGCATAAATCCTACCAGGGGGGGAGTTGAGCGGAGCAAATAGCTCACTCTCGTTCCATAAATTGCTTTTCGCGAATCACTCGTTCGATGCCGACGTAGGGTTTGATGACTTCCGCAAACACCTGGGGATGGATGTCTGCTTTTTCAAATGATTCCTTGACTTGCCACCCCTTCGGACCCAGTTCGAAAACGGCGAGCTGCCCCTGCCACTTCAGAAGGAATGTTTCGATGCCAGATGTGGGAACCACGCCGAAAGCCAAGTCCCAAACCTCGTTCTCGTTAGCGTCGATATCGTCCCTGGTGGTGAAACGGGGGATCCAGATTTCCTCGATTGAGCTTTTCTTTTGAAACCCACGGAGATAAGAGATCTTCAGCGGTGTCGCCGGTAGGAAATCAACAGCCTTCGAGCTTTCTTCATCCATTTCCAACACTTATCTCTTGATCGGCGTCGACGGACGTGTTTCACATTCACTCGCCGTAAGATCCCTCGTGCTATCGAGCAGTCGGTGCACCTCGCCGTCGCTCTCCCAGACCGTTCCTCTGGCCTCACGCAGCACATACCACGTATCGACGTCCCATTCGATGTTGAGCCCATGTTTCTGCCAGACTTTGAGCTCGAACTCCTTACCGTTGAGATCAGCGACCAGATACCGTCCCTCTACACGATTCGACCGCGTCGGTTTCTTCTCTTTCACCTGAACCGCGATTGGAGACGGAAGCCGACTGTTCCCGGGGATGTCTTCCCAGGTGAGAATGGAATCCCTGTCACCATTCAATACGGGCGATGAATTCGATTCTTCTCTGGTATCGGGAGATGGATCGGACTCAGTCGTCTCGTTCGTCGACTCTTCTCTCGCATCAATCAGGGAGGTTGCTTCCGTCCACGATCCAAAGAAGTTGGCGTACATTCCCGCAGAGACTCGTCCGTGATGGTTCATCTCCGTCGTTTTCGGCAATTGTCCGAGTTCGTCACGAACACGCCGGAGTTCCTCAAGGAGTCGCTCTCGTTTGTCTATCCCCGCAGCTTCCAGCGCTTCATCCCACGAGCCGAATTCTTGGAGACAGTCATACGATTTGTACGCGCCGTCAGAATCCATCTCCGACGCGTACGGAACGAGGTTCTCACCGTCATCAAGACGCTGAATCTCGTTGATGAGTGCCTGCCGGGATGGTCCCGAATCTGGGGTGGGCGCCGTGGCGCTGTCGTCAGGCTGCCCGTGTGATTCGTCGGTCGAATCGTGGGCTTGCGATTCCTGTTCGGAATCTTCACCGCTGGCGAAGGTGGCGGCTTCGCGTGCTGCAGTTATCGTCCCAAACTCGTCGGCATACATTCCGGAGCTGTATCGACTGTGTTCGTCGATCTGAGTGGTTGACGGGATCTCTCCGATGTCAGCAGCAACACGTTTCAGTTCAGCGAGGAGCGACTCCCTTCGGTCGATCCCGGCAGCGCCCAGTGCATCGTTCCACGATCCGAACTCCCGATAATACTCGTGAGTCGAGTACGAGCCTTGATCGTCCATCTCAGGTGCCTTTGGAGCGCCACCGAGGTCCTCTGTCAAGGTCTGGAGCTCGTTGATGAGATCGTCCCGCGTGGGTCGTTGGCTATCACTTTTCGAAGACTGCTCAGTGGCCGCTGTCTCGGTCTCAGTACTCGATTTCTTCTCCCTCTCACTGCTATCGGCTCCCGACGCAAGAGCCTCCTCAAGTTTCGCATGGAGCTGTTTGGCTTCCACCACCGAGGAACTCGGCTTCTCATCTGAGGCGGACAGCACCGCCTCAAGCTTTGACTTCGCCTCACGGTACTGCTGCTGTGCCCGATCTTCCTCGCCGTTTATCGAGGCTGTCCGCGCATCACTGACGAGTCGCTGAGCCTCTGTGAGCGATTCCTCGAATCGTACCTGCCGGTCAGCTCTCTCGAGACAGGTGTTGGTGAACTCCACACCGGCTTCCGCCCTCGCTGTATCGAGATCGTACCGCTCGCCCCAGTCCACAGCGGATTGGAACCGCGTCTTGGCTGCGTCCAACACGGCGTCAACTGTAGTGAACCCGTTACTGGTCGCGACGACGTCGCAGCATTCGAGGAGCCGCTCGCCTGCGGCACACCGTTCCTCATACGCAGCGGTACGAATGTATCTCGCAGCAGCCTCAAGATCAGTATCGGTACCGTCGGGAATTTTGAGCGTCTGGTCGTTCGTCTGGATTCGGATTGCATGATGCTTCCAGAGGAGTTGGCCAGCCTGCTGAACGTCGACACTTGTGACGTCCTCGTGGCGGATCTGGATGGTTTGATTCGCTGGGTCATTCCCGACGACGCAGAGCGCCCGCGTGGGGGTAATTGCCGTAATAGCCCGATACCCGTTTAGTTCCGGCAGCTGCTGGCCGGTGTATTCCGGAGTCTGGCGTTTCGACGCCAGCAGGAAGATTACCCCTTCCCCATTCAGCAGGTACGTTTGGAGCGATCGCTGGTGCAGATAGCCTGTCGAGAAGAGGCCGCCATTGCCCGTGCTCGTCAGGAGGGTCTCGTCGAGGGATACTTCTGTGTCGGGATCGACTTGCAGCCGTCTCGAAATGGCTGTGGGCGGCTCTCCGACCCCCAGCACGTCAAACACACTGGAACTCCTTACCTGGACATCGGTGCCAGCGTCTTCCACGATCTCAGGCACCTGCAGATGTGACTCGTCTTCTGTCGATTCGGAACTGGGGGGCTCTGGTGAATCAGAGTCTTGCGACGGGGTTGTCTCTTCACGGGATTCGTCGTCTTCCGACGTCGACGATGGCGACTTCTGCTCGTGTGTATCGCTCTCTCCAGACGTGCTCTCATCAGCCGACTCACCGTCGCTCGATGTTCCCTCGTGGTTGGTGGCCGTCTCTCGTTGTGACTGTCGTGTCGAAGAGGCTTCCTCAGAGAGGGCGCTTAACGACGCCGTCAATAGTTCGTCTAACTCCGTCGGTCGCTCTCGGTAGAGCGGGAAGAGCCACCAGACGCGCTGGAGCCCTTCGACGGAGAGGGCTTCCGAGTCACGAAGTGCCTCCATCGCGGCTTCCCAGTCATCCTGCGCCACTCGTTCCCCTTCCAGCCATAACTCATCCAGCAGGATTTCCGTCGCTTCGACGGTCAGTTCATCAAGAAGCTGTTCCAGATTGACGTTCCCTTGGACAGTCTCCACCTCGAGGTCCTCAAGCAGATCGCGGGCCCACAGTTCGTGCCCACGCTGTTCGGCGCGCTCCAGCAGTTCGGCGTCGACGCCGGCCTCCTCGATGATCGGCTGCACTCCGATCGTCTCCCCCAGTTCCCGCACCCAGTTGAGCTCCTGTACGTACTCCTTCGAGTCCAGCCCCGCGAGGTAGTTCTCGTCGGGCATGGCGATGAAATGGTGGAAGTGGGGCCGCTGATCGCCGTGTTTGCGGAGGACGCGTCCCATCCGCTGAACGAGTTGCAGCTTCGTTTTAGTCCCCGCGACGTTGATGCCGACTTCAGCATCCGGGACGTCAATCCCCTCGTCTAGCATCTTAGGAGAGACAAGTACGCCATTCTCGCATTTCCCGAACTTGTTGATGTTTCGCTGGACTGTCTCGTTGTTCTTCTTGGAGGAGGTCTCAAGCTGGCTGTGTGCCCGATAGACATGATCGGACACCTCCCCGAGTTGGTCTGCGATTTCGTCAGCCGTGTCGATGTCCATCGCGAAGATGACGAGCTTGACAGGCTGGTCCGGATCCTCGAGGTAGTCCTTCGCCAGTTCGATTGCCTCTTCGATCTTGGGCTGTGATCGGTGGCGGATCCAGGTCCGCGAATGAATCGTCGCCTGGAGGTTCGACCATTCATCGGGTATCTCCTCGTCGTCAAAGACCATCGACGCCGCCTCGTGTGCGCGAATGAAGTCCCCGAGGTCTTCGAGTTCGGTAAACGGAACAGGAACCTGTCTGAGAATCCGCTTGGTTGCTGCCGACCGCCGAATGTGCTTGAATTGGTCGGAGATCGACTCTGTCGCCTCATCCCATTCTTCCCGTTCGTAGGGATCGAGCGGCGTCGGGTGTACCGTCCAGTCAAATTCAGGTATGATCCCGTCACGACGAGCGTCCTCAACCCCGTACGTGTGGACGACGTCACCCAACAGTTCAGTGAGCTGCTCTCGTTTCAGTTCACCGTCGTCGCCGATCGTCGCCGAAAGACCCATCGCAGCCCGATAATTGGGTCTGTCGATGGCGGCCCCGTACCCATCTAAGTTGGAGTAGTGGTGAACTTCGTCGTAGATGACGAGATCATACTGGTCGGCGAGATCACGATCGTATCGTGGTAGGAGGGACTGTGCAGTGTAGAACTCGACTTCCCCACCGCTAAAGGACACGCTCTCTGCCTGTTCACCCGTCTGTCCAGCAGGCATTGGGAGCCCGAGCTTCTCCTGTATCTCCTGCTCCCATTGCTTGAGGATCGCGTTCGAATGGGCGACGATCATGATTTTCGCGTCGTCGGTTCGCGGCTCGTGGTCGGGGTCTTCCGGAAGGACGCCGCAGCATTCGGCGATGGCGGCGATCCCAGCGACAGTTTTCCCCGTGGCGGTCGCCATCTCGAGTATCCCGTGTCGACCGTTGTCCAGCCATTCGTTGAGTCCCTCCTCCTGGTTATCCCACAGGGAGACCATCAGGACAGGCCGATGCAGGCGGGACATCGCCGCCTCTTTGCTCATGCTGCCCAGCGAATCGGCTTCGTCCAGGAGGGCTGTCAACAGGGCTGTATCTGACAGAGCTTCTTGCTGGGCGGCGGTCACGAACAGCTCCAACAGGTAGAGACCGCCACCACTGCCGATGTGGCTGACATCTAAGGCACTCGGATCGAAGCCAAGCTGTCGCAGTCGTTTGAGAAGGACCGTTTCTGCAGGCTTCGAAATCACTCCTGATCGCGCTGCCCGCTGCGCTGGAAGATTCTGATTTACGGATACAATGTCCTCCCGGAAACCGTGGAATCTGTCCCGATTTGCCTCGATCGGCTCCGTGTCGACGAGACCCTGAATACGGTCAGTAATGAAGTCCGCGAATAGGCCGCTGTAATAGTTCTCTAAGAATGTCCATTCGATCGGATCGACTGGCCCCTCATATCGGGGCATCGTGACTTTATTAGCGACCTCATCATCTAATCGGATGAGTTGCTCTATGGACGGTAGATCAGCGAGGACGTCGGACTGGTATTCGTCGAAAAAGTCGTAGTCGTAATCAACCAGTCCACCCATTCGTCTCACCTATTCTCTATCAGTCGTATGAATGTTTTCGTGGGGAACACGCCCTGTCGTCTCCCGGTACCCCGACCCATCACGACTTCCATCAGGGGCGGTAATCGACAGATCCCTCGTTCCGTTCTCACAACCGATTACGTAGTGACCTAGCATAGGAGCAAGTACAACCAGTATGGAAGTTGAACAATTCCCTCACCGAGATTTTCAATGGGTTGTCTGCCTCGAACTGTGTCGCCAGCGAGGAGGAGCCCAAGTGGCACGTCGTACGACTCTTTGAACTCTCGAACGGCTTCGAGTGACCTCTCACGCTCGCGTGACTGATACGCTAGCCCGATCGGGACGGGGGTTCCATCCACCTCAAAGACGAAATCGACCTCACCCTCCCGCCCGCGCCAGTACTGGACGGACGGCGTCACGTCGTTGCCCTGGATGGCATTGATCCCGTAGGCAAACCGCATCGTGTGGTCGAACGCTGCGACGCGGGCAAGGTCGGCCTCGCGGTCAAAATCGTTGCGAACGGTCGAGGCGTCGCCGTCGGCTAGCGCGGTCACCAGCCCCGTGTCACGCAGGTAGAGTCGCACCGACCGGGGGCGGCTGTTGTCGTACTCAGTAACGCCGGTCAACAGGTACAGCTCTGCCAGCGCGGGAAGGTAGCTATCGGCGATCGTTCGCCGGTCGACATCGAACAGTTCGACGAGGTCCTGATACCGGAACGGCTCAGCCCCCCGGTTCCGGGCGGCGAGCGCACAGAGGCGTTCGAGATCCGCAATTGTTTGAATCGATTCGAAGCCGGGAACCTCCTGATACAAGGCATTGCGAACGTCCTCGCGCAACTGCGCGTAGTCATCTGCCGTCAGGTCCGCTGCCGACTCGGCGGCGCCGTCGAGGTCGTAGCTGATGGTGCCGCCCATCGCGAGGTAGTCAACGACCTGGGACTGGATGCGTCGCTCGACGCCTGCGACTTTCTCGTACTTCTGCCGAAGCTCCGCGACGAATGACTCGATCTCGCCACTCTTGAGAGCCGCTGGCAGGCTGTTTTCCCCGGTTCGCAGTGAGGTGGGGCTCACCCGGTTCTCTTCTTCCTCAAGATCTGGATACAGCGTGAAGAGGTAGTCCCGGAACTTTTCGGGAAGAATTGGCTGGATATCGTAGTCTTCGGCCGGTATCGCGACGCTTTCGAGTTCCCGTTCGACCTGGATGCCGGCGCTGGCAGTCACGACGACGTGTCGTCCCGGGACGTCCTTGAGCAATTCCGCGACTGGGACGCCCCACCCATCGATGGTCGGCTTGTTCGGATGCTCGATCTGGTGGACGTCGTCAATCAGGATGAAGTGTGGGTGGTCTGCCTCGATGCGACCGAGAATCCTGCTCTCGTAATACCGAACTGCACGCCGTAGCTGTTCGTCCGATTGGAGTTGGTAGAGCGGATCGGCGTCGAAGGGGAGATAGAGGAATCGTTCTGGATCATCACCGGCCTCGATGCGATGGTGAATGAACTGATGGAGGAGCGTGGTTTTCCCGACGCCCCGCCGTCCAACGAGGCCGAGAAGCGGTTGGTCCTCGAATTGGCTGTCGGACTCGTCGGGACGGGCGAGATGATAGAAGTCGCTCTTCTGTCGTGCCGGGAGTGAGAATGCCTCTGTCCCGTGTTCCCACCACGGATTATGGTCGTGGAGCGCCCGGACGAGAGCGTCACCAGCGTCGATAGACATTGGTTTGTTGGCTGACCCACGATGCCCTTCGCAATGATTGTTTCGGCTTAATACTCGACAGTATAGAGGTGGTTACCTACCTCTAATCCATTCTTCAGAGTACGATACCTCTTCAGACAAACTATAAGGAACACTGTAGTGCGCTTTTCTTTTCTAATTCCTTCTCTATCTTGCCCGTTGGCGAAGCATTTATCACATCTTAGCGCACACTGGTGAGTGTGAAGGTCGGAAAAGACGCATCGTGATGGTGGTTACTCCTCCTCGTTTCCGGGGCGAGCGAACACACCGTCGTCGATTACCCGTTGGCTGTCCGGGGAATGGCAGGCCACACAGAAACCATGGATACGACGTACGCGGACATAGAGGATGGGAAGCGTCACGACATCGCAGTCGAATTCATCACTCGTCGAGCCATCGACTGCGACGGAGAACACGTCCACCGCTTGCTGGTCGCCGATCAATCGGGGAAACAGTTCACGGTACTCGCCACGCCTGACAGCGAGGCACTCCTGGGCCTGAAAACCGGGGCAACCCACCGCATCTCGGGACTGCTGGGGGCCGCCCCTGTCACCACAGCGGACGACATCGGGGCTGAGTGCCCTGACTGCGGGGGACGGCTTCGACTGGGACAGGTCGTCGACGCAGCTGGAGCAGCCGTCACGCAAGCCGCGTCACAGCTCTCCCTCGACGAACCGTTCGGGATCATCGATGCCAGAGCGACCGTCTGTCGCGTTCGCGAGGGCCGCTCGCTCGTCGACGACTGGACGCCGATGGACGACGACAGGCCGGTCACCCCACCCGACTACGTCTGTGAGTCCTGTGGGCATCACGTCGACGCGTACGAACTTCGGGAGACCGCGGAGGTCGACCATATGCTCGAGAACCGGGTGATGGAGAACGCATCACCGGCGCCAGCGAGTGCAGATATGGCGAGCCCGGAGACGGTCGGACTTGCCGCGGGCGGCGCGAAAGACGTGGCCAACTTCCGGGAGAACGTCGCGAACGGGTATACGCCACAGCCGGAGGCGATCAGCGACGAGGGCCTATTCTACGACTACCACTTCGAGACGGGCACGCGGACCGAATCGGACGCCCTGTTCGCACCCCGCTACGCGGCTTCCGTGAGCGACCACCCGATCAGTGGGAAGGCCGAGCGGTACCTGTCGGTCGGACTGGATTCGACGCTCTCGGTCGACGAGTTCGAGCGGCCGCGACTGGACCTCGTGGCCGTCCTCGACGTCTCCGGGTCGATGGACAGCCCCTTTGACGCGTACTACTACGACGAACACGGGCGCAAGCGCGAGGCCGAGGACGACGCGGCTACGAAACTCGACGCGGCGACCCAGTCGCTGTGTGCGCTCACCGAGCAACTCCACGCCGAGGACCGCTTGGGCGTCGTCCTCTACAACCACCGCGCCCACGTCGCGAAACCGCTCCGTGATGTCGGAACGACGGATATGCCGGCGATCCGTCGCCACATCCGCGAGATCGCTGCTGGCGGCAGTACGAACCTCGCGGACGGGTTCGAGGCGGCCGTCGACATGTTGGTCGACGGGACGCCCAGCCCCGACGTCGAGCGCCGTGTCGTCTTCATGACCGACATGATGCCAAACACGGGGGCGACGGGGGACAGTGAACTCACGCAGCTGTTCGCGGACGCGGCCGCAGAGGGCGTCCACACGACGTTCATCGGCATGGGGCTGGACGCGAACGCGGAGCTGGCGGACATCTTGTCGGGCATTCGCGGAGCGAACCACTACTTCATCCACTCGGCCACGGAGTTTGAGCGTCGGCTGGGCGAGGAGTTCGACTACATGGTCACTCCGCTGGTCTACGACCTGAACCTCGACGTCGACGCAGACGGCTACGAGATCGAGGCGGTTCACGGGTCGCCGTCCGCGGACGCCGCGACTGACCGCCTGATGCACGTCGGGACGCTCTTCCCCTCCGCCAAGCAGGACGGCGAGGCTCGCGGCGGCGTCGTCCTCGTCCGCCTCAAGGAGACGAGCTCGGACGCCGATCTCGACCTGGTCGCCTCGTGGACGGAGCGGGACGGTGGCGAGTACACCGAACGCGTCACCGTCGACGTTCCCAACGAGTCCGGGACGTACGCACACGACGGCGTCCGGAAGGCGGTCGCGCTGGCCAGGTACGCTCGTGAACTCCGGACGTGGGCGGCTGACCTCCACGATCGGGCCGACGCAGCGACTGGCGTCGACGACTGGCTGCTCCCCGACCAGCGCGGCCAGCACGAGCGCGAGTCCGTGCCGTTGGTCGTGCCCGACCGGTATACTGAGCGGTTCGACCAGCTTCGCAGCTACCTTGCAGACGAGATGGAGGCTGTGGATGATGAGTCGATGCAGCAGGAGGTGGAACTCCTGGAGACACTGTGTCAGCAGGCGCCCGCGACGCCGCACGAGGTGAGTGACTGATGCTCGTGTTCGCGTTCGACCGCGACTGGACCATCGACGTGAATCCACATCCCCGCCACGACGCCGTCCCGCTGGAGTGGGTGCGTCATCTCGCGCATGAGACGCCGCACGCGGTCTACGCTATCGGCAATCAGACGCTGGCCGAGGAGGCCGCAATTCCGGGTGTCGTCGACATCGTCGGTCGCCACCCCGACGACTGGGACGAGTGGCTCGGCGAGAAACAGCCTGACGGTCGGTACGAACAGTTTCCGCTCCGGCGCGAGCGTCTATCACTCATCGACGACCTGCACCCGGATGCGGACAGCTACGTCGTCGTCGACGACCTTGATCTGAGTGATGTCGACGGGTGGGAGCACTACCACGCCTGGGAGTTCGTTCCCGCGGTTGAACGGGGAGAAATACATCCCGATCTCCCGTGGGTTCGTGACCTAGTGACCGACGGTGGACTCCCGTCTTCCGCCGGAATCATGCCTGCGAACGCGTCGATGCTGTCGTCGTTTCTCGACGACCACACCGATGCGGCCGGATTCGAGATCACGTACGTGGACGACGGAACGGAGCGAACGCAGCTGTGCCATAGCGTCTCGCTCCATGCGGTGACACTCGAACGGCCCTCGGCAGCGCCGGCGCTACAGTGCACGCCGCTCGCCCCTGATAGTGATCAGTTCACTGTTCGCGTCGACGCAATCGAGTTGCTTTCTGTGGTCGAGCCCCCACCGAACCTGTACACGGCGAGCGCAGAGACACCTGCCGAGGAGGCAACCGGGCTCCGCCGGCTCGCCGATGCGAATCCAGAGGCGGTCCGTATCTCATCGATTCTCGCTCTTCTGGACCGCGAAGACGTTGATCTGTTCCGGGAGAAGGACGCAGTCCAGGCACTTCGTCGGGTGGCGGCAGTGCGCCCAGAGGACTGTACGCCGGCGATTCCACTCCTCCGGTCACTATTGGCACGGGATGAGCTACCCGCTCGGGCCGACGTGCTGGCCACTCTCCGCGCCATTGGTGATGCCGATCCAGGGGCGATCGCTCCGCTCACCGACGAACTCGTACCGTATCTGCAATCGAACATTGTCTCCGTCAGGCGTGAAGCGACCAGATGTATCGCCGCGATTGCTGAGGAAGACCCCGACGATGCTGTGGACGCCGTTCCGGCGCTTGCAACGATTGTTGAGGACGACGCCGACGGACTCCAGTACGCGGTGTACGCACTCTCGCGGATCACGCGCGAGTATCCGGAAGAAGTCAAACCGGTCGCCGAGACACTTGGCGAGGTCACCCTCCGTGACTCGTTGTCCGACAGCGTTCGGTTGAACGCGACCGCAGGGCTCGGCCGGATCGTCGGCGAGTACCCGAGTATCGCCGTCGAGATCGTCGACGACGTTGCGACCCTGTTCGACGCCGATAACCCCAAGCTCCGGAACAACGCAATCGGACTAATCGGCGACGTGGCGATCGTTCACACCGACGTGGTCGAACCATACACCGAGGAGATCACCGCATTGCTGACGGTCGAGGACACCTACACACGAATCAATGCGAGTGGTGCTCTTAGCCGCGTAGCCGAGGACTTCCCGGATTCGGTCGAACACGTCACGCCGACGTTCGTGGAGTTGCTGTCGGACGAGAATCCGCTCGTCCGTGAGAACGCTTGCTGGGCGCTCGGGCACCTCTGTGCTCGAGACGCCACCTCGGCTCTGGAAGACCGAGCACACGATGATGACAATGCCGATGTCCGCACGAGGGCATCGTGGGCGCTCGCCCAGATCAACGAATGAGGCTGGTCTCGACATACCGCTTGCTGACTCGGTTCGGAGAGTTCGCGAGTGCAGAATTATACGAGAGGGAGGACATCGTGATTCCATGACAATTGAACGTAACGCAGAGGGGTGTCTCCTCGGGCTGGCCTGTGGTGACGCACTAGGTCGACCGGTCGAATTCAAGAGCACCGAGGAGATCGCATCACAGCACGGCGAAGTAACGGAGATGCTCGGTCACGGCACGCACGGCCAGCCACCGGGGACGATTACTGACGACACTGAGATGGCACTCTGTATCGCGGAGAGTCTCGTCGACCGCCGCGGGTTCGATCCAGCCGATGTGGCGGATCGGTTCGTCGACTGGATCGATTCTGATCCGTTCGATATCGGACTGATGACGCGCGATTCCCTGTCCCGGATCAGACAGGGAACGTCGTGGGACGACGCTGGCGCGGACGTCTGGGAATCGCGCCCGGAGGGTTCCAACGCCGGCAATGGGAGCGTAATGCGGTGTGCACCACACGCGATCGCGTTTCGGAACTTCGATGCAGAACTCACCCGGGTCAGCCAGCTTTCGTCGGCGATCACACATGCCGACCCGCGCTGCCAGTGGGGCTGTGTAATTCTCAACCGGACGCTTGCAAACCTGATTCGCGACGAACGCGTCCCACTCGGAACCGCGCTCAAGAGGACCTATACGGCTCCCGACGAACTTCGAACGGCACTCACGAAGGTGCAGGAAGTCGTCACTGGCGACCGCGACTCGGCAGCGTTTGAAGCCCAGCTTGCGACTACTGGATACGTCGTCGACTCGCTCCAGGCTGGGCTCTACTACGGTTTGACCGCTGAGTCCGCGGAAACAGCAATCGTTCAGGCGGTGAACAGCGGTGGCGACACGGATACTGTCGGTGCGATCGCCGGCGCTGTCGCTGGTGCTCGATTCGGGTCGACTGACATACCGGATCGATGGACCGAAGAGATCGAGGAAGCTGGCCGCCTCAAGCGATTAGCACAGCGATTGCTGACGATCCGGATGCAGATTCCCGGCAGGGGATACACGACTATGGATGACGGAACTCTCGTTTTCAAGGAACGCACCATCGAGGGACCTGCGTACATTTCCGCTCGTGAATTTCAGGAGGCGACCATTGGACACCGTCCTCATCCCGCGCCACATCGCACTATCAGAACTGCGTACCATGAGCTGACGCCGGCGACGGCTGCGATGCTCGACTGGGAACGGCGAGCGTACGCGGTCGACAGTGGTCGATGTTCCACCTACGCTGGCCCACAGATCGACCTCGATGAGGAACCGGGCTTCTCGCAGCCGACGCTCGTCCCTATGCCACAGTATCCGTTTGTCGACGCCTTCGATGAACTTCCCGAACAAGACCAGCAACGAATCAAGCGTGACGGGCAGGCAGCAGCGGACGCGTTCGTTCGGGCGTACGCGGCGTTCGCAGGAATTCGCCACCCGATAACTGAAACCGAGACCGACACGGTCGGCATCGAACGCATGGATCCGATTGCGGGGGCGACGCGAGTGCTAGTCGGCACGTTTGCCGACACCGGCGAAGCGCTGTTGCGAAGCAACGAGAGTGGTGGCTACGACTCGCCAGCGGAGATCGAAGCAGCCTTCGATATCTCGGTCGTTGAGGAGGTCATTTCTGACCACCCACGCGCCGTCTACGAGGTTGCCGAGATCTTCCCACAATTAGCAAGCGGAACGGGAGCTATTCTGGATTACCTTACACAGCTTCGTCTCCCGCATCAGCAACGAACGTTGACGGATACCAGCCCAGAGGACCAACTTGCGGACCTCCGCGATACGGCCCACACGATGGTCGGAGAGCTCCACGTCATGTACGAATCGCTTCGACGAGTAGCTGTCCGGCATCCGGAGATCGAGCACGAGCAATGGCAAGCCAGCACCGCTCAGTCGGGGGGTCGCTGAGCAATGGTCGATGCGTGGCTCACAACCATGAGCACGAACCTAGAGGCGGTCATCAACCCTCTCATCGCGGCCTGTGAAGAGGGATTCCTCCCCGACGAACTGTACGTGCTGGAGAATCCTGGGGTCGGTGACCAGTTCGATGATATCACGTCCATGATGGAGCGTGTTGTCGTCGAATACGGCGGTGAGGACCCGGACCTCTCCGTGACGCACCTCGAGATGGAGACGGATTTCCAGGGAATCGTCGAGCACTTCCGTGAACCGATTGCCCAGATACAGACCGACGGGGGTACGGCGGCGGTCGACGTCACCCCCGGTCGAAAGTTCATGTCGGCGATCGCGTTCCAAGCGGGGATTCAGTTCGAGGCCGACCACGTCTTCTATCTCTATGTATCGAACAACCGCTTCTACGGCCGATTGTACCCCGATGTCCCCAGACCAGTTGTCGAACTCGTTGACTTCCAGGAGGTCTTCTAATGCAGCTTGCTCGCCACCACATCACTCATCTCCTCAACGCGCTGTACACGGAGGGCATTACGTCGGTTAGTGTTCGGCACCCGTGTGAGGAGATCGGAGAACTACTCGAAATCGACCTTTCCGATCCCGTCGCAACCACGGTTCGATTCACGCAGGGCGCGCTCACGTACCAGGATTCCCGCGAGGAACTCCATACGACGTATGATGAACAGGCCTACGACGACCTGCCCGACAAGGATACCTACATCCGAGCGCTCGTTGCTGGCGGCCTCGTCGACATCGAAAATCGCGAGGACGTGGAGACGTTCTTCCGCCGACAGGGGTATCCCGACCTTGACGCCGGCCATCAGCCCGTGGCACTGGGCATCGATACGAACCTCCTCGCCTGGCGGATGCCGGATGTACTCCGACTGGATCCGGAGCGATACAGTGACGACAAAGGACGGAGTCCAGTCAATGGCTTTGCCCTCGCGACGGGTATCTACGAGGAACTCAACTGGCATTACAACCACTACGAGACGCGAGCCCTCGAGGATGCGTTCGGATCCGAGTTCGCTCGGCTGGACAATCAGCCGGCTGGGGCGAATCGTGAAGGGTTCCTCGGGCTCTACGAGTACCGCCGTCTCCGCGATCATCGGTATGCGGATACGATCGAGAGTGAGACGGGCGACGAAGCCATCGTGGACGCCTACGCGGAGTACGACCAAGATAGTCGAAAGCGAGTTATTCTCCTCAGCAACGACCACGGGTTCGTCGAGCTGGCTCGTGAGGAAGGGGTACTCGCACAACATGTGAGCTTCCCAGTTGATATTCCTCGGAAAGTCACGGTCTCGTGGGACGAACTGCAGGATAGCCTCTATACGCTATCAGTGCTGTTCGGCGTCCTGCGACTTCCCAAGGTGACGTTATACGGAGTGTGGAACGACAAAGCCGGTGAGGACTGGCAGCGACGATGTCTGGATGTCGACTGTCGAAGCGAGAAGGTTCACGAGAAACTTCGCCGGGATCGGGCTATCACGACCGAGTACGAGACCACGCAGTGACCTGAAGAACCCTATAATCTATTCATACTCTCATCCTTACGAAATCGACGCTGGCGGTCGCTGTTCTTCAACAGGGGTCACTTCGCTATCTGTCTCTGGGAGGTGTTCGTTGAGGTCATCCTCCTCCTGATCACCGAGCAGATGCTCGAGGACGTCCGCAGCTGCAGGAGAGTACAGTGGGCGGTTGTCGTTTCCGCAGCGGTCGTCCATCGTACAGGCGGGACACCCTTCGTCACGGCCACACGAACAATCAACGATGAGATCGTGGGCACGCTGGGCGACGTCTTCGAAGTGTTCGTAAATCGACCTTGAGAACCCGAGACCGCCCTCGATACCGTCGTAGATGAACCAACCACTCTTCTCGGGATTTCCAGGAAGCCGATTCGTTGCGAGGCCACCGATGTCACCGCCATCGACTTTCAGCTCAAGTGGCGAGACGGCGATCATCGCGTGTTCGACGGCGTGAATCCCACCGAGGTACCCGTGCAGCCGCGGTGGGAGGTTGATGCATTCTGGATTGTGGTACTCCGAGTGCTTGTTGAGCATCGCCTGCTCGATGTTGTTGGGAGTCTCGGCCCAACACAGCTGGGTTCGCATCTCTAACGGAGGCACACCAGTTTCATTGCCCAGCTCGAGTACGTCTCCGCTTCCGATTTCTCGCTTGAGGTACGTGCTATAGTGGACAGATACCGTTCCATACCCCCAGTTGAGCGTGAACGGCCCGACCTCGCGCGAGTCCTCGACGACCGTGTCGTAGATGTTGACCTGGCCTTGAGACTGAGTGTAATAGCTCACATTGGCTTTTTCGAGCGAGATGTACGGCTGTGGGATGTCCTCTCGGAGTTCGACGACCTGGTACTGCTCGCCCTGGTGGAGAACCGTTGCACCTTCGTGGTAGTCTCTGTAGGCCCGGTCACGGCCGATCGGTTGGTGATCAATCGATCCATCGCCAGATAGTCGGACGTCGAAGGTGTTTCCGCCGGAGGAGTACAGGCTGATCGCGTCCTGCGGGCGGTCGCGATGGGCGTACATCACGCCGCTGTCGAGTGATCCTTCGAGGTCGCCCTTACGTCGGCCGTACTCGACGGCACGTTCCAGTCGTTCCTCGCCTCCGAAATCCTCTGCATCATCGCGTGTGAGGGGGAGTTCCTGCGCGGCGCAGTTGAGTTGCTGGAGGTAGACGGGATTGTTGTCGAGGTCGACGACGGCGCTCTCGTGGTCCTCTTCGAGGACGTACTCTGGGTGCTGGAGAATGTACTGGTCGAGCGTGGAGTGGCTCGGGACGAACACAGAGAGCGCATCTCGCGTTCCTCTGCCCGATCGGCCGATCCGTTGCCAGAACGACTGCCGCGACCCCGGATAGCCCATTAGAACGGTCCCATCGACGCCGCCGATATTGATACCGACTTCCAGGGCACTCGTCGTCGAGACGCCGTCGAGGTGTCCTTCCTTGAGCTGGTACTCTGTCCCCCGACGGGACTGTTTGCCGTGTCCAGCATGGTACGATGCGAGGTCCGGTCTTCCCTGATATCGGTTCTCTGGGTCGCTGATGAACCGCTTCGCACGGTTGACAGACAGTTCGGTGAGCTTCCGCGAGTCACAGAACAGGAGCGACTGGACGTTCTTCTGGCACATATGCGCCCACACTTCTGGGGCTTCGACCGTCGCCGGACGCTTCGAAAGCGCCGGAGAGTCGATGTCGTCCGTGAGGCCGTCGTCACCACTCATCGGGGGGTCCCAGAACACGAGGTGACGGATGCCTCGCGGTGATCCGTCTTCGTCGACGACTGCTGCGGGCTCACCAGTAAGTGCGAGAGCGTGTTCTGTGGGATTGCCGATCGTCGCCGTCGTGAGAACGTACTGCGGATCGCCGCCGTAGTAATCGATGATCCGTTGGGCGCGTCGGAGGATCCAGGCGACGTGCATTCCGCCGAGGCCAGTCCACATATGGGCTTCGTCGATAACGACTAGCGAGCAGTTCGAGTGGAAGTCTGCCCACAGGTGGTGACTCTCCAGATACTGATTCAGACCGACGAAGTTCGTGATTACGACGTTGCACTCATCGCGGATGCGAGACTTTTCCTCGCTCTTCGTGTCGCCATCGTAGACGCCGACACTGATCTCCAGTCCAAGCGTGTTACGAAGGAACTCGTTGAGTTCTTGCTCCTGGTCACGACTGAGCGCCTTCGTCGGATACACGATAAGGGACCGCGTCTCCGGATCCTCAAGGTATTGACGCGCGATGTGAAGACCGTAGACCAGCGTCTTCCCCGAGGATGTACTAGTCGCCACACACACGTTGTCACCACGGTCGAGCACCTGGAGAGCCTCTGCTTGGTGGCTCCACGGGTCGAATTCGAGGTTTCGAGCGATCTTGGGCGGAAGCACGTCCCCTGCTGGAACAGTCTGTTCCTCACGAGCGGGGATCTCGAAGTTCTCGTGAACCTGCCCGAAGTAGCGGTTATTCGGGTAGGTACTCTCGAGCTCCTCGCCGGTGAGTTGGAGGATGTCCGTCTCGATATCGATGTCACCGTTGTTGGTGTTGTCCTTCGGGTTGGTCGTGAGGTCTGTCTGGCTGTGGTCGGTATCGTGGTCGTCGTGCATTGTTAGAAGTCCATGAGTCCGGTCTGCGTGGTGTTTCCATCAGCAGGAACGTTGCCACGCTTGTGGCTGGGTGTCGCCTCAGCAATCGATTCGTAGACTGCAGCCAGCTCACGGACGTCTGCCTCACAGTATGCCCGTGCAGTGTCCCAGTCTACGTCACGAGCGCGCTCTGGAGACACGAGAAGCCGCTGGATGGTCTTCGCCAGTGATTTCCCATCCACGGCGGCAGCAGCCGAGTTGCGGCCATGTCCGAGCGCTTCAGCGACGTCTTCGACCCGGTTCGTCCGACCGGGGAGGATGGCGTTGTCTTTTCGCACGGCCCAGTCGAACAGGTCGTACTCGAACACGGAGTCCGACCAGTAGTCTGCGTACTCCGGTGCGTGTCCTCGGATGAATCGGTTCAGGTGTTTGAAGTCGAAGTTGTGGCCGTTCCATGCGATGAGTGACGTGCGATCGTACTCGCTGGCTAGCCACGCAACGAACTCTCGGGTGGCTTTTCCCGGGTTGTCTCGCGACGGTTCCGTATCTATGAAGTCCACGTACTCGTCTGTTTGAGGGTCGTAAACTCCGATGAGCCAGATGATACTCGGGTTGAGGCCGTCAGTCTCGATGTCGATGAACAGCGGACTGTACTCTGCTGCGGGGACGGCTTCGTCTGTGAGACGGATCACGCATCCTTCGGACAACGCGTGGGCGCTCTGGCGGATGCTCTGCGCTTTCGACTCACCGATACCTCGAACCTCACGAAGATCGCGTTCCGTGGCGGCTGCGACGTCGTCACGCGTCTCATACCCATTCCGAGAGAGCTTCGGGGCGGTTCCCTTGCCCACACCCGAGAGCGCTCGGAGGCCGAATTTATCCGCCGGTGTCGTGGACACAGCGATGCGGCCGCCCGAATCAAGCGAAATGCAGGCGAGTTCGGGTGCCCCTTGCCGACGGGTTGGAGCAAGCCCGCGGACGGGAAGGCGAACGCTCTCGTCGTTGACGTCGGCCTTCCACACGAAATCGTAACTAGCCTCCATGGCTCCGGTGAGGAACGTCGCTTCTCGGTCGGTTCGGTGTTGGAAACGAGCGAGGTGTTCGAGGCCATCGAGCGAGACATCTAAAGAGACCGAGTCGGCGCTCGTCTGTATCTCGTCACAAATGACGTAGTCGACGTCGTCTGGAATTCCTTGCCCGCTGGCGGTAGAGGCTCCACCGATGAAGTCGAGCGACCTGACGATGGACACGGTAATCCCGTCAACGGTCTCAGTGTGAACCGCGCTCCCCCGAGTGTAAATTACCGGGCACGAGGCAGTACGCTCGACAGTGCTTACGGTTCGCATGTCCAGCTTTTCGTCGACTATGTAGATGAGATCCGCATCGAAGTAATCGACGAGATCTTCGATGTCGGTCGTCGTAGCGTCGACTAGCGCATCACACCGAAGGGCAAGCAGACGTACTCCAAGGTCGCCCGCCATGTCTCAGTGGGTGGTTGTTCCCTGTCCCGGTTGGCTATCAGCAGGTTGTCCCTCGTTTCGCGTGTTGGTCATACACTCACTATCGTAACCCTCTGGCTTATACTTTCTGACTAGCAACTCTGCGATGTCCCTATCTTAGGATTAGACGAATTCAAAAGTGGGTCTGCGGGGGTCCGTGGTAGCTATCAATCACTATGCTCTCACCAGCCAGTGAATCTTTAGAGTACTGAAATGTCTGAGTATAGTCTTCCCTATGGCTGAACAGGAACCTCTAACAGTTGTTTCAGAAGGCGGATTGCGAGCCGCTTGTTTAGCGTCCGATTCGCATTCCCACATTGCGGCGAGTGAACGCACGATGGACACCCGTCTTCACAGGGACAGCTAGAGAGCATTTCTAACGTGCGCTCAAGCATTGTCTCCAGCTTCCCGAACGCTTCTCGAGTAAGTCCGACTCCACCCGGATGACCATCGTGGACGAAAATCGTGCTCCATTCAGTGTGCGGATGATACTCAGTCGAGAGCCCACCGACGTCGCGACGAGCACAGAGAATCTCGAGTGGGAACAAAGAGATCAGTGCGTGCTCCAGAGCGTGAATACTCGCGAGAAATCCGTCCTCTTCCTCACTCGCAGCTTTGATGTCCTGCTCGATCTGCGGCGGAATTGTGAAATAGAGCCCACGGGTGCGAATTGTCCGTTCAGGAAGCGGCTCGTCGAAAGCCCGCTCGACACCGTCCTCATCTGATGGGTGGTCATAGAGCATGTATCCCGTCACTTCTTCGGCGACGGTGAGATCCGCAAATCCAACAGAGACAGTCTCCTGTGAGGCGAGACCGCCCGTCTTGAGCTCCTCTTCGATAGTAATTCGCTTCTCAGTGAGTGGACGGGTATACCCCATCGTGTTCACTGACTTCAGAAGCACACGGTCAGCATCGAATTCTGCCTCCGTCACACGATACGACTCCTTTTGATGATGATAGATTGCACCGGGGTGTGCATCACGAAGCGCATCGCTAAACGGCAGCGAGGTAAGTGTCCTATCACGCAGTCGATCATACAGTTCGATTTGCCGATCATCGATAGAGCGGATGTCCATCGTGTGTTGCGGGCTGTCCTCTCCCATGTACTTCCACCGGGGACCGGTTCGAGAGCTAAATCGCTCTAGTTGGTCTGCGTCATCAAGAGACGCAACAGTCGCCGGATATTCAGCGCCAAAGTAGGTGTCGTCACTGGTGCGCAGGAACAGCTCTTGAGCCGCACAGCAGACGTGGTCGTCTAGTATTTGGGTGTTTGCGGGGTTGACTGCTGCTTGTTCAGGGTCGCCGTCGAACAGGAGATCCGGATTCGCCATACAGTACTGGTCTAACGGATTCGGGCTTGCTACGAGGACAACGAGACTCGGATTCTCTCCACGTCCTGCCCGCCCCGCGCGCTGGAATGTGCTCATGCTCGTTCCTGGATGTCCGTCGAGAAGGACGACGTCGAGACTACCGACGTCGATGCCGAGCTCGAGTGCATTCGTACTCCAGACACCTCGAACGGATCCATCGCGAAGCCCCGCCTCGATGGTGGTCCGACGTTCGTCCTGGAGTGCTGAGTGGTATGCAGTAACCTGGTCCGCTAGCTCGTGTTCACCACTCTTTCGAAGCTTGCTATCGCACCAGTTTGCGTACTGCTCGGTTCCCTGTCTGGCCCGTGTGAAGACGAGCGTCTGATACCCTCGTTGAACAAGATCGCAGAACAACCGCACTGTTTCTGGGTGATGGGAACGGCGCTCTCCGCCTATAATCTCATTGTGGTGGGGTACTTCAACTGGGCTCGATGGTGGTGGACTCGCTTCAGAACTGCCTTCTGCATTTGAAGGTGGTCCGTCGGCTGTCGCCGATTCTGTCTCCAGTTCCTCGTCTTCTCTTAGCGGTGGATTCCAGAATACCCACTGGCGGGGGCCTGTCGCACTGGCATCGTCGTTGATTAGTGAGAATTGGCTGGGTTGCTGTCCGGTGACTGCTGCTGCGTGTTTAATTGGATTCCCGATAGTTGCAGAGCAGCAGATGTACTGGGGAGTAGAATCGTAGTACTCTGCCAATCGCGAGAGACGACGGAAAATTAGTGAGACGTGGCTTCCGAATATCCCTCGGAACTCGTGTACTTCGTCGACGACGACCGTCTCGAGCTGTTGGAAGAGCCACTTCCAGTGTTTTGGTGATTTAGAATATGGGAGCAAACTTTTATGAATCATATCGGGGGTGGTCAAGAGAACATCCGGTTGGCGGGCCCAGACTTCGCGTTTCTCGGAGTCCGTCAGTAGTCCTGTATATGTCGCAACGTCGACGCTCCGACTCCCCTCAAGACCTGCAGCAATCTTGGAAATAGTATCTCTTTGATCGTTAATCAGAGCGTTCATCGGTGCGATATAGAGCGTCTTACCGTGGTGATCAAGAGCGCGCTCGAGTGCTGGCACCGTATAGGCGAGACTCTTACCGCTAGCCGTCGGAGTAGCGAGCACGACATTGTCTCCGTCTCGGACGACTTCGATTGCGTCCGCTTGGTGTTGGAAGAGTTCGTTGATATCGTGACGAGAGAGTGCGCTCGCTAACCGATAATCAAGGTCAATTGGTGAGGTTTCGGCCGAGGCCCCTGGCGTTCGCTCCTGATGGGTGATTTGCCCCTCGTAGTAGGGTCGGTTTCTAAGCCACTCGATTGTCTTCTCCACGGACGATTCTCGATTCACGTGATCGTGTGTTGTGATTGTCTATTTTTCGCTCTACTGAGACGATTCCTTCGAGCTTCGGTTCACGAGACGAGCGACATACGCAGTAATGCGCTGAAAGACGCCCCTCTCTGTTTGCTCTTCAGCATCCGGTTCGGCGGTCTCTCGTTGCTGATCGCCCTCTCTGTGTTCTTCGAGGACCTTCCGGAATGTCGGATCGGGCTCAGTCGGCAACTCGTAGTGGTCGCCCTGTGCGAGCGCTTCTTTCCGGGCGCAGTCCTCCTTGCACGAGATCCGTTTTTCATTATTGCTATCTTCTTGCCAGTCAACCGTACCAAAGAGAGCATCGTACTCCTGACTGCCAACGAGAGCTTGTGAGGTGATGCCGACTGCAAGCGCTTGGAAACGAAGGGCCAAGAGTGATGCCACGAGCCCGTTGTTCGTGGCCACGGAGGGCGCCCGCTCATCACCTTCGCCATCATCTGCCAGCTCTTCACCGTCATCCAGGCCTTGGACGTATCCCGCTCCACGGGCGGCGTCTGGCTCTCTGTCGTGAATCACGCCCTCTTCCTCATCTCCGTGGAACCAGTGGCCAGTGCACTCAAGACATGGATGTCCTGGTCCCGTCGTGGAGATGAGCGATCTAGACCCGATGTCGAGTTCATCGTTTTCGTCATTCGGGATGAGTTCGGTTCCTCCGTCAAGAACGGGGATGAGGTGAGCATGCGAAACCTCGTCAAGAAGACATCGAACCCAATGCGTGTCGGCGGCATTGATGATGACATCGCAGTCGAGCAGTTGCGGAAGGCAGGCATGCTCCTCGTCTTCCTCGACTACGCTTCCGTACTCTGCCTGTGCGGTGAACCGCGGGTTCGTCGCCGACCGCTTCGCGACTTTCTTTGCCACCTCGACCTTCGGCTTACCGACATCATCAGCTGTAGCGCCGTAAGACCGATTGAGGTTCGCACGTTCGAGGTAGTCGAAGTCGACGAAGACCGTTTCTTCAACGCCGAGACGCGCTAACTGTTCGGCGAGGAGCGAACCGACGCCTCCGAGACCTACGACTCCAACGCGGAAGCCAGCAAGCGTCTGTTGACCGCGTTCCCCCCAGAGCTCTACCGTTGAATCCTGAGCTTCCGAGTCGATCGCTCCGCCCGTACCAGCCGGCCCAGCAGCATCCCTGATCGTTGGGAGCTTTTTGATTCGTTCACCTACAACTCGGACCGCTGTTGCGTGCGTGAACTCACCTGTTTCCTCTCCGGTACGGCTTGCCCCTTCAGCCTTTGATGAGTTCGGGTAGACGAACTCATACGCCCGAACCGACCATTCGCGTTGGCCAGTCTCGGGGTTAGGACGATCTGTCACGATACCCGCTGCGAGCGGGACCTCTGAGCCGAGATTCAGACCGATGTCGTACAGCTCTTCTTTGTCAGCTATTTTGTCGGGGCCTGACGGAGTCGCACCGCTTCCCGGATGGGTGTGGATGAAGATCAAACCCGCTCCTGGCACTTCTGCAGCCTCGTTGATTGCCCGCAGCGTATAGTCCGGGTGGAACTTTAGCTGGCCGTCGAAGTAGACGTCTCCCGGGCCCGGCTCGACGACCGTCTGCAACAGATACGTCGTCCTTCTGTCTCCCGTGCTCGGAGTGATGATTCCGATTGCTCCTCGCTCGGGTAAACCATGCAAATGGTGGCCTTCGGGCGGCTTCAGGAATCCGTCAAGTGTCTCCCACGTCCCCTCACTGAGCGCAAACTGGAATTCTGCTGCCTGACTGGGTGGCGACTTCTCACCGACTGCACGGGCACGGTACGCTCCTGTCATGCTATCCCGTTTCGAAGCCTGCGTCGATCACTTCGATTGCACGCACAGCGTGCTCCGGCTTTTCTGGCTTAAAATTCAGGTGTGACCACCGCAGGCTGAAGGTAATTCCCTGATCGACTCCCAAGTCGTTCTGAAGATACTTGTCTTGGTCACGACGGTCAGGATTGTTGTCTTCCCATCCCTCCCGATCGGCACGTTCGACTGGCGGGACAGTCACAACCCAGTGAGGATCGCTGTTGACGAAATTCTCAGGGAGGAAAATGTACACCTCCGCTTGCTCTGGCGTGTAGGGGTGTTGATACACAGTGAAGTCGAACTCACCAAGCCAGACTGCGATTTCCCCGTCGTGTCTTCCGACCGGGATTGCTGGTGTGTGTCTTTCTCGGAGGGCCGAAAGCGCCTTCTGAAACGAAGGTTTCAGATTCTCTTCTGCGAGCCTGGCTGGTGGGGAAGGCCCATTCATCTCGCCCGTCGACGTTTCGCCTTCACTCACGACCGACCGCTCCCCTTCGGGACAATTCAGAAGAACTCCCGATTCTCGTCACTGAGGTCGACGGTGTCGGAGTCCTCGAACTGAGTGTCCTTGGGCTTGTTCTTTCCTTCCAGAGCGTAGAGCCACTTCTGGTCGGTCTTATCCTCGTCTGTTCCTGCGTCGATCATAATCGTCTCTGCGGTCTGAACGGGGTCGTCGAACCGAATCGTCGTATTCCCGATGTGGATTGGGTACGTCCGGTTCTCCTCCCCTTGGTCTTCAGCTCCCATACCACTACATCTATTCTGGGATGACTTATATCTTGCCACTAGCAACATTCGAAACGCGCTAAATCGGAAATTGTACCTCTCCGTTGGGAGATGCTATGTGTGTAGATCAATCGGATTTGACTCCCCAGTGTACGAAATCCGCCAGCTCGAGGCCCAAACGACAATCAAAGGAGTGTATTCAGTAGTGTTGAGTCCCACGAGAAGGTTACATCGCGTCCGCCGATCTACACAAGTTTCCTGGTTACCGCTTCAGAAGGCTACGAGCGCGTGAGAGGAATCCTTCTCGCGGATCGCCGGTAGTCGTCTCCCCCAGCCAGTCGAAGAACTCGTCCGGCGTCTTGATGATCAAATCGAGCCCCCGCTTTTCAATTCGAACCGTCATCGGAGGGTCGCGCTTGTACTCGTGGAGTTCGAAGTTCATCGACTCCGGGAAGGTCACCTGTAGCGTATCACTGTCTTTAGCAATTTCGACGTCCTCTCGGTCGATGAGGTTTCGCCAGCGCTCTCTGCCAGTGTCATATGCTTGCTCAGCCGGTTCGGTTGGGAAGTAGTCTGGCAGCGGACGGTCGGCATGCTCATAGAGGTCCTGCATGGCCGCCCTCACTTCCCGAAGTGCGTCAGAGTCAGTTCCCAGCTCGAGATCGCGGTTGAGATACTCGTACCCAAACCACTGGAAAATAGGGTTCTCCGTGTCGATTAGACGGTTTACTTCAGCTTCCCCCTGATGTGAGGTCATGAAATTCACGTCGAATCGGAGGATCTTAGCACGGTTACGGAACCACTCTCCAGGGCGCTTATCATTCGAGATGAAGGCGAACATCGGATAGGCCGTTTCGCCGGTCCATCCACTCCAATAGTTTCGAAGCGTATCCAGCGAGTTCACCTTCTGCTTGGTGATGTCGTCGACGACGATGGGGAACGACGTGTGTGCTGAACGCAGATTCCGTACTTTTCGCTTCCCAATTTCGTCTGCGTCGACGGGTGCTTCGACACGGTTTCCACTGATCAGTGACAGGGCAAATCGACAGAATGTCCCTTTTCCTCCGTTTGACTCGCCAAAGACGTAGAGGTACGGGAGAGCCTTGTCGAGGTTAATCCCGTGCTCACGATAGAACTGAGCTTGTCGATTGGCGAATGGGGCCCAGAAGAACCAGAGTAGTGCTTCGTACATGTGGGCTTTGACCGCTGTTGGGTTGTTGGAATTCCCATAGTTGTCCACCGTCGCAAAGTAGTCCTCAATCTCGGCCAGCGCTTCGTCGATACGCTCTGGATTAGTCGGAGGTTGCGTGACACGATAGACCGTGCCGTCGTAATGGAACTTCAGCTCGTTCTTGGACTCGTTCAGGTGCATTGTCGGGACATCGAACACCTGTTGCGCATACCGCTGGAACGCATCTGGGGTCGTCGTCAACGTATCATTCGACACTGTCGCATCGAAGTCAGTCATCTGCGACAACGTATCAACTGTCGACTCTTCGTACCCGCGTAGAGACAAGGTGATGCGGTCCTGTGGCGCATCTTCCAAATCAGGATCATTCTCGATAGATTCGTCTTCTGTATCGAGCTCTGGCTCCTCTGACTCCTGCTCTGCGACGGTATCCGTGCCTCCATCGAGCGCGAGATCCACCGCCTCAACTTCTGCATCGATATGGTCCGCGAGACGACCGTGAACCTCCCCTAGCTCGTCTTGTGTACCCACATGCCCTTCGGTGTACAGTTTGATTACCTCTTCTCGGTCATCGTCCGAGAGTTCGAGTTGTTCGGAGAGATCCTCCAGGAAGGGTCCACCACTGTTGTACGAGTCCCGGTGATCGCGATAAAGCTCCTCAAACTCCCCGTAGAGCTCACTGTCCGTCTTCGTATCGTAGACGACGCCCATGTTCGTCTGATTCGACCATGCATTTCGAGAGAGGTTCGGGGAGCCAACGATGACCTTCGCCGGTGTACCGTCATCGGTGTCCTCGGGTTCGGTTTCAACCGGAGCCTCTCCGCCAAGGGTCATCTGATCCTCATCGCCGTCCTCATCTGCTTCTTCTAAGACAGAGTCGTTGTACTCGATGAGATACAGCTTGGAGTGAACCTCCTTGTTCTCACAGAGGTAGATTACGAGCTTGCCTTCGCTCCTGAGTTGTTCAAGCCGGTCTGCGAGGTCCGGCTTGTCGATGAGGCGTTCGCGGTAGTCGGAGACGTCCCCGACGATTACCTCTAGGAAGTCCAAATCGTCGAGGTCCTCGAAGAGGTCCAGAATAAACTCAGGGGAGTCACAATAGGTGACGACCCGCATTCGTTTTGCGCCATCGAATACGTCGGAGAATGACCGCCAGCTCTTGAAAATCTCGACGTGGCTGTGATCATTGCTTCCGGTATCGAGAGGCACATCGAACTTCATTGGATTCGAAATGGGACCTTCATCATTTAGGTGTAATCCGGCTGAGGTTCGTGAGGGTCACTTTCCGCACGACAATCTGTTGGTTCAATCCCCCAGATGTAATCTCGGCTCGTTTGTCGGATGGGTGCCGACTCGTGTATCTATATGCCATCCTCTTTGAGGCCACCAATACCCTGTCAGAAAATAAGTGTTCCGATTAGGACCATTCGAAATACAGTATTATGGAAATACTGCCATCAAAAAGTAGTTATACTTCTAGTCTGGTTGGACTATTATGGCAACAGACCCCCTGACCGCGAGTAATCTCGTCGCGGCAGAACGAGATGGCGAGTACGGTCTTACAGTCCCGTTGCGGATAGACAAGGTCGAACGAACCCCAGACCACGACTGGTGGGCGCAGCTTGTCCACTGTTCAGATGTGCTGGGGACGCACGTGAAGCTCACAGTTTTCGACGATGACGACTGCGATCTCGTTGACTACTCCTTTGAAGAAGGTACCTGGTATGAATTCGACGACGTCAACCCTGACGTGTACCAGGGAACCATCGGTATCAAAGCGAAGTGGGATCGGCAGGTCCACCAGCTCCCTGGCCGCCCAGAGATGTCGCCTTCAGACACGACTGACACTGTTCGTCGACTCGGTGCAGCCGATGCCATTGCAGCACTCGACATCGAGACGATTACGACTGTTTCCGAGCGAGAACTCGAACCACCGAACCCAGACCATCAGGAACTACTCTGTACCGGCGTTGGATACCGAGGCAGTCTGAACGAGGAGATTGAGGCTGAGGTCCTCTTCCGTGAAGACGAGACTGCTTCTGCAGAACTCGACGCTATTGAGGCGGTTGTGAACTGGATCGATGCGAAGGATGTCGATGTTCTCATCACCTTCGGGGGCGCGTGGTTCGACCTCCCAGTCTTGGTGGGTCGTGCGGAACGGGCCGCTGCGGAAATCGGTGAGCCTGGACGAGCAGAGAATGTACGTACAGCACTCGAGTCCTACTACCATGCCGACCTCTCGTCGGCAAAGAATCGGGTGCTTGGGGAGGGTTCACTTGAGGATATGGCTGAACATGTTGGATCGCCCGCACCGAAGACGCTCTGGACGGATTACGAAACTGGGCTTGAACCGCAGACGTGGCGCGAGAACCAGTGGAAGATCATGCGAGAGGAAGACCGCGACCCCCCGTCTGACGATATTGCGGATCCCACCGTATTCAACAGCGACGTTCCGTACTTCGGCGAGGCGTGGCTAACGGCTAGCGCAGCAGGAGAGGACAACCGAGCCTCGAACCTGTATGCGTGTCTCGAAACCTATACGCTTGCAGACATCCACCCCTTGTTCGCTATAGCTGACGATGAGCGGTCGACCGGTCAACCGTCTTTCCCGATGACCTACTAGCGGCCTCCGTCTTCTTGACGCCACTCTTCCCCGCAGGGAAGGGAACTGTGCTGGCACCACCGACAGTGCTCCCCAGTCTCGTACCCGCTGAACGATGTCTCCTTGATTCGATCTATCGTCGTCGACACCGCTGCTCGTACTGAATCTAGTTCACCCTCATCGAACGAACGGGCCTCGACTTTTGGACCGATATCGCCGACATAGGCGTATCCCGCGCGGGTAATCGGTTCCTCGTAGAGGTCACGACAGGCGAGCAGGTACAGTGGCAGCTGCTTGTTCTCGTCAATGTCTCGGTGACGCTCGGTGGCTTTGTAGTCGATGACGACCAACTCACCGTCCGGGGTCCGATAGACGGCGTCGATAAACCCGACGAGTTCGTGGTCATCCACTTCTAGCTGGAACTCTCGTTCAGCATCGACGATTTCCCAGCCGCTTAGATCGAGGTCGAAATACCGGTCGATGCATTCCTTCGCGACCGGTAATTCATCCGTGGCACGCCGTTGTCCGGCCAGACGCTCACAAATAGCGTACCATTCTGCTCGCTCTGCTGCCTGTTCCTTCGCAGCGATTTCTGCGGTATCGTGAAACAGAAGCCCGACTATCCGCTGTGAGATACCGTCTCCGCCATAGCCGTTCTCACGGTAGTCGGAGAACCCGTTGACGACGTAGTCCAGGAAGTGCTGTCGGGGGCATTCCTCGTAGGCCTCAAGTGAGGTGTAACTGTGCTGGAGTGCCGGGTTTGGGGTCGTTGGTCCAGTGAGGGCATCAATTTCGAGTCGTCGATTCTCAGGTACTCTCTCGAGTGAGCCTTCTATGAGCTCGTTTCCGAATGTGATCACGCGGTCTCGTCCGTCTGATGCCGAGAGCTTCTCAGAGCCGTACGTCACTTGTCCAGAGACGTCCCCAACTACCGTGCTCGCGAGAGAGGCTGTCCAGTCGGCGTGGTTGGATGGAAGGCACGCCTGTAGATCACGCCAAATCGGGAGATGACTGCTACTTGGCCGCCAGGGAACAGATTCTGGAAGGATACTCTCGACAGCATCGTGTACGGGCCTTTCATCATCTGCGTCATCTTCCTCCTGACTCCCCTGGAGGACGAGTATCTCTTCGGCACGAGTGATTCCCACATGAAGTATTCTGCGGGCCTCGTTGGCATCTTGAGCGACGAGATCTTTGTCGAACGCTGATTCTGGACCTTCAGACAGTGCTGACTCGAATGTATCGTAGGTTCGTGACCCGGGTTCCCACTCGTCAGCGGTCAACCTGGGCATCAGAACCACGGGAAAGTCGAGTCCCTTACTCTTGTGAATGGTCATGACGTTGACCGCGTCGTCGGCCAGTTCTGGCTGACTTGTCGGTGCCGACCCGCTCTCCTCGAGGAGCGAGTCATAATGCTGCAGCGAGTCGATGAATTGCGGCGTGAGTGGGGGCTGTACAGCGTCGTTTCCATACTGGTCGATAATCTCGTCCAGCTGCGCCAGGTCACGACGCTCTTGCTCGCTGAGGTACCAATCGATGTTGGTCAGGCGTTTGACTTCCCGGTAAAGGTGGCTGAGGGAGGCTGTTTCACGTAGTTTGAGAAGGCGAGAAATGTGTTCTCGTACTTCCTGAATACGGTCGGGCTCATCGAATACTTCGAGGGGTTGGTTGCATATCCCAGCATATGTACCGTCATCGTGGCTATTGACACGACGCAGATCAGCATCGGTGAGACGGTAACGCATCGTCAGTACCCGGTTCCAGCTTACGTCGTCTTCTTCGGGACGAGCCAGCGCCTTTAGATAGGCAACGACGGTGCCGACCCCGATTGATTCCGTGGAGAGGTCTCCCGCAACCTGATAGGGTATTCCTGCCTCGTCGAACCCTTCGAGAATTGGGGTTGCGTGGTCATTATTCCGAACGAGGAGTGCTATCTCCCCCGGATCGTACGCCCGGCCTAGTGCTTCTGCATCGCCACTCAGAAGATTTCGGGTAACAGTCACCAACTGTTCAGCTCGGTCGCCTTCGTCGTCGGCTTCCTCAACGACCGCGACCGTGTCTCCGTCGAAATCGGGTTCGTCGACACGCGTGAGCATTTTGGTACTCCGCCGATCCGCTAACCGCTCTAGTGCTTCATTTGCGAGGTCGAGAATAGGCTGACGTGACCGGAAGTTCTGTTCTAGCGGTTCGTCTTCGAGATCGGGCCCGAAGACGTCGTCGAGTTCGTCAGTGATGTTCGCGACGTTCGCGCCGCGCCATTCGTAGATTGCTTGATCGTCATCGCCCACGACAAATAGGCAATCCTCTGAGACAAGGGACGTAATGAGGTCGAACTGGAGACGATCAGTGTCCTGGAACTCGTCACAGAAAACGTAGTCCCATCGGTCGCCCAGACCCTCTCCGACGTCAGTCTCGAGCAGCTCTACTGTCTTAACCACGAGACCATCGAAGTCAAGCAGATTTCGCCGGTCGAGCTCTCGCTCGTATGTCTCATACCCTGCGTTCAAATCCAGGGCAGTTTTGCACTCGTCGAGAGCGTTTCGGAGGTAGTCTGTCAGTTCGAGCTTCAGGTCGTTTGGTATCCCGCTCGGAGCACTACTGTACCCTCCAAGGAGATATTTCGGCAGCTTGTGTGCATCCTCGGGAAGCGACCGCTCACCAGCCTCATACTCCTCAAACGCCACTTCGAGTGCGTCACAGAGGTCAACGAGTCGGTCGAGGAAGTCTTTGATGCTCGCCTCTAATCCTTCATCGCGGAGGGTATCCCGTTCTGCGACGAGGTCGGCTCGTGTATCCTGGATGCCGTCGAGAACGGTCGAAACTGAACGACCACCAAGATGGTCACTTGCAATCTCCTCAACACGGTCTGGCACAGCATCGAGCTCATAGACTTGTTCCGGTGACCCGAGATACTCTTCGATCTCTGCGGGCGAAATCCCACTTCGCTTCATCGACCCGATAAACGAGAGGAGTTTCGATGCGACGCCGCTCACGTATGAATCTGGGCCGTAGACGTTGGGTTTGACGGCACGGTAGTCGATTTCGTCGAGGACATCAAGCACGATGACGTACTTTTCAGCATCCGTTGCGATCTCGAAGTCTGGATCTAATCCCGCATCATAGGCATAGTCCGTCAGTATCTCGTTGCAGATAGAGTGGTACGTATACGCGTCGACGTCATACCCTGCGGGTCCGAGTTTTGCGTTGAGTTTCTCACGCATCGAATCAGCGGCGTTGTTGGTGAAGGTCAACGCGAGAATCCGATCCGGAGAAACTCCGTGTTCGTCAATGAGGTTCTCGATTTTCCGGACCATCGTGAACGTCTTTCCGGTCCCCGCACCTGCGAGGACCCGCATGGGATACCGCTCCGACTCGATAATCGTCCGCTGCTGTGGCTTCGGATCCTCATCGTCCTCGATGGTTGGGAGCCAATCAGGCACGTCGTCGCTCATCGCTTCACCTCCTCTGCGAGAGATTCTGTGCACATCTCTCGGTACTTGCAGTCGGGACAGGCCTCATCGTGAATGAGTGGGAACGGATCTGGGTCGTGAGAGCCGCTCGTGATCCCTTCGTGTGCACGTTGTAGGAGATCCCATATCGTGTCATGATACTCTTCGTAGATGTCCGTGGTATCGCGTGGATAGCCTCGTACAGAGATTTCATATCCGTCTGGTGTACTTTCGAACGACGTGTGATTCAGGAGACCGTAGAAACTGAATCGAATATTCATCCCGTCCTCGTAGAGGTCAGATTGTTTGATGCCCTCGATGTATGTGGCCGCCTGGAATACGTTCTTGACTCTCTTCGGGTCGTGATCCGTTCCGTCTAGATGGTCCTCAAGGACGCTAGCAGTATTGGACGTAATTACGTCCCTGAGCTTCCGCTTGTAATCGATGACGTGGATCCCTTCGTCCGTCCGGAGAATATTATCGGCTCTCCCACGCAATCCGAGGCCGTTCTCGACGCAATCGAGCCACTTCTCCGTCGCAACGGATTGACGAGCGTGATCGATGCCGTGGCCACCATCAGGGTCAAAGAAGGTCTTGATTGCCTCTAGATTTTCGAGGCGCTGGTATTCCTGGTGAGCGTTTGACGCGTACTCGTCCGGAGAGATATGCTCTCTCCATTGCTCAGGGAATGCCTCTACTGCCCGATCGTAGATGAGCTGGGCGTCATCTTCTGGGCTAGTTGCTTCGCAGACTACCTCGATCGTTCCGTGATAGGCCCGCCCCTGGTTCAGGTACAACCGTGTCTTCTCTGGGGCGTTGACCTTCTGAACGTACTCATAATCGAACTTCCGCTGGCAGTCTGCGTAGGTCGCGAGACGCGACGGCGAGAGGAAGGTAACGTCAGTCACGTCGAACCCCTCCAGCAGCAAATTCGATACGTGCTTGCAGTGCATCACGAAGCTGCTCGCCGCGGTCCCCGCTTTCACTGAGGAGGTGCTGAATCTCCGAAAGCTCGGCTTCGACCTCGTCGAGAGAGACCGTCACGTCTTGGCTGTGAGAGCGACGGACGTCTGCGAGAGCGTTGTCGACCCGAGAGAGCAGATATTCTTCCGCTCTTCGCTCGCTCCTGATCTCTGATTCTGTCGTCTCTTTCACCCACGGCAACTGCCGATACGCGTCCGTGAGAAACCTCGACGGCTGAGCACGTTCTTCCAGTGCGGTGTCTTTGTGATTGTACAGACAGAAGTACAGGCGATCGCCAGCAGCAGTTGCTCCGATGGCGAGCCGCCGCCGTGCATGCTCTGCATGGTATCGTCGGAACGGGCGGCTTGACGCTGTCGAGGAGGTCGGGAAGGTGTTGGTGACATCTTCTGTGTCGACCTGTGTTACGCCCGGATAGTCCGGCATCTCTGAGAGGCGTTCTTGGGGGAATAACCGAGTCAGGGAAGGTGATCCAGGGTACTCTTCGTCGACGATGTCCAGCAAGAAGACTGCTCGGAAGGACCCGTTTTTGATCGCCTGTAAGTGATCGACTCGGACACCTCCGTCAAGTTCGGTCGAACTTGTTTGGTTCTGTTGAGGAGCATACTCGTGGGCGCGTTCAAGCATCGTCGCGAACGACTCCCAGGTCGTTTCGATGAACGGCGTGTCTTCTACGAACTCCGCCATCGCGAACGCCCGCTGAACGTTCCCAAATTGGGCACGAACGTTCAGTGGAGACGTCTCCTCAGCGATTCGAACCTTCATGTTCGACTCGGTCGCCCACCGTCGGAGCGGACTTGAGAGCCCCTTCATCTGCTCGATAGAGGCCAGAATCGATTCGTCTAAAACCGAGGCTTCCAGCAGCTCTGTTTGAGCATCGTCATCATCGGCTGCCAGATAACGAACAACCTGCAGTAGCTCTCGAATAGCGGGATCATCGCCGAACCCCGTGACAGTCGAGGACTCTGTCGGAACCCCTGTCTGCTGGAAGGCACGAAGCGTCTCGATTACTGCGGAACCGCTCTGCTTCAGTGCGACGGCGAAATCCTCGTACTCCCAGTTCTCTCTATCTCGAAGCCGCTCGATTTCATCAGCGACATTCTTGATCTGTTCGTCGGCGCTCTCTGTCGGGATGACGTTCACCTCCCCCGCTTCGGGATCTTCGTGAACGGTTTCAGTCGCCAAGTACGCACCCGTCGCAGCCGGTCGGGATGGGGGTACTGTCCTTGCAGTAGACTCTGTCCTCGAAAATGAGACGTAGTCAGTAATTGGTCCCGGCTCGATCCATGTCCGCCGAACACTCGCGTTCTCTTCTGCTACACATACGAGCTCCAACCCATCCGCCACGGTAGCAAGATAGCGACGGTCAAGCGGCAGGAACTCCTCAAACTCGACGGCGAGGACTGCCTCGACATCGACTACGTCATCTCGTTTCTCGGTCTCCGACAGCGCCGCATTCGCCTCAGTGATTAGCTGGCCCCGTTCTAGGTGGTTATGGCCGTCGAGCCATTCGTGGAACGCTTCGACGAGTTCCGCAACTTCAACTAGCTCTGGCGTCTTCTCGAAGGAAACATCCTGCCACGTGGCAGTTTCCATGAGCTGGGCGATATCACTCAGGAAGGAGGGTTGTTCGGCTGCACGCTGGAAATGCTCACTGTCCCACTCTTGCTCTTCGAGGAACCGATGGACGAGCTCGCGCCGCATCGCGTCTGAGAGAATCGCTCGGTTATCGGTCTGGTTCACGACGTCGGTCGCTTGCACGACCAGGGACGTGACACGTGGAACAGCTGATCCGGGAGCTATGTTTTTGAGTTCCTCCCGAAACGTCTCCATGCTCGTCGGAGATCCAGTGATGACGAGGATGTCTTCTGGATTATATTCCTTGAGAAAGGCCTGATATTGCTCAGTTACTGTTGATCTAGGCTCACCAGTGCCGAATGGAACAGTAATGAGCGTCCCATCGAAATGCTGGACCTCAGACACGCTTATCGTCCCCCGCAGCCACCAGTTGTTCCTCCGTGGATCGGAGGCTAGCCCAGAATCTCCTTGACTGAGAGCCTGCTGCTGATTTGCAGGGTAAGTCGAAAACGAATCTAGCCAAACGGGGACATATCATATTGAGGGTCCTCACAGCCCATCTACAAGAACGTTGGTGCTACGCTAAAACTGAAATTTGCCTCATCAGGATGCTACATATTTATACTATGCCGGGGTCAAGTTCCTCTATGACAGACCCATCTGACGGTTCTGATTTCATCGCAGACGCTGAATGGCATAACGAATGGTGGGATACAGGCAATGGTTCGCTATCTGAGTTAGAGCAAACCGCTTCTCTAGACCCCAGATCAGACTTACTCAAAGTACTGCAGTCCATTGATGACGAGCGAGAAGACGGTACTGAGTGTCTCGTGTATCCCATTTACGGACCGACCGGAATCGGCAAAACAACGCTTCTTCAGCAATTCATCGCTGCAATCCTTGATTCAGACACCGTTGACTTCTCTCCCAGCCATCGTGATTTAGATATCGTCGGCTCCGTTGATTCACGCCAGATCCTCTATGTCCCTCTTGAGGATTCTCTCTACCATCTCGAACCTTCAAGCAGTGCTGTGGAAAAACTCGAAAACGTTATCGACTATTTCCGCTCTCACGTCGCTCCACGTCGAGGTCGTAAGTACATCATCCTCGACAATATCGGGGCTCTGCGACTCGATGAAGATGAACAGAGTGCTCTTCTAGACTTGGTCGATGATGATACCTATCTACTGCTGACCGGAATTGTAGAATCCCAGGTCGACTTGAGTGGGATCTCGGCTTCGAGCGAGCCCAAAATCAAGTATCCTCGTGCGATGCTACCGATGAAGTTCATCGACACCATCAAGCAAGGGGCATATGATGACTCTGCGTTACTCGAGACAGACCCTGATTTTGCTCTTCGTGTGGAGTCCCATCAAACGAGGAGTATGGACGGTGAGGCCCTGATAAAGGATGTCCGGAGTAATTTGTCTGAATCGGAAAACTTGGATGACGCGGTCGCGTCGTTGAATCAGCTTTACTTTGAAGCCTTCTCCGACGTTGAGCGAGATGGCCTGTATGAGGCCGCTCGTGAGTACCTGCAGAAAGGTGGAATCTTCCTACGTGCTACGGAAACCCCGGTCAAAAACGAACTCATCCGATCACATCTCCTCCTGTATCTCTATAAGGAACTCGCAGAGTATGAATCGATTCAACGACCTGAGAACCTCCATCGAATCGCTTCATTAGCTGCGAGCCAAGCTGGGAATGAGCTTCGATATACGGACATCAGTGATCAGTTGGAAGTCGATCGACGGACTGTCGATTCGTACCTGTCCGTCCTGGATGACGGACTCTCCGTTTCGGAATCTCACGATTTCTCACTTCAACGCCACCGCCGTACTCGGCTCTACCTTCGGAATCCGCGCCATGTTGTACTTCTGTCCCAACGCCAGGAACACCACGGATTCGAAACATACGAGAAGACCGGGTCTCTCAATCACGAGTTCGAATACAAGCTAGCTCGAACCGTCGCCTTTGACCATGCGAAAAGACTGGCATGGAGGGTTGGTGGCTCAGGTGACGAGGACCCTCAGGTCGAATACTTCGAGACTGAATCAGGGACGGTCGACTACATCCTCCACAATGAGGATGGGGTAGTTGCCCCGTTCGTTCTCTCCTATCATCCACACGCAGGGAATGCTGATGAAATCGCAGTAGAGTTCGATCCGACTGTCGGAAAGCATCCGAGACCTGGTGGAGAGGAGCTTCTCGACATCGATTACGAAGCCCCCTACAGGTTCATCATTGCGGATAGCCTGCCAAAAGAAGTGACGCAGTCGGGTTCACTCGTTGTGGAACGGGATGGCGTCAACCTTTGTTACATTCCCTACTGGCTGTTCCTCCTCGTCTGCTAACCATGAGATGCACCACTCCCAAACCGAACGGGAATTTTTACAACGGCTGGTCAGGAACACCGCAACATAGCCTCATACGGATGGCCAAATACGAGACGGGAAGCGGAGTTGAAGCACGACCATCCGACAGGAACATTGGAATTGCGGCCCTCGGTGCATGGCAGTCTGATCGCCCCCTCCAGTCACGAACCTAATCATGTCTACGCAAACCACACGAGACGGAAATCGAGAACAGCTTCAGGAACTGCTACGGGATCTCTTCCAGTTCGACGCTGCCGATCTCGACTTTGGTGTCTACCGCATTCTGAACCAGCGTCGAGATCGAATTGAGCAGTTCATCGAGGACGATCTCCTCGACGCCGTCGACGAGAGTCTGGAATCTCTGGCTGATGCAAAGCGCGCCGAGATTGAGGAAGAACTCGAAGAGAAAGCCACAGAACTTCGTCAGGACTGGGACGACGATATCTTCAACCCCGATGGGTCACTGAAGGACCAGTACGCGAATCTCGGACAGAAAGACCTCGAAGAGTACCAGGACCTCTGGGAGACTCAGGAAGACGTCGCCGTCGCTGAGGAGACGGAAGCCCGTATCTTCAACGACCTGTACCGGTTCTTCTCTCGGTACTACGAGGACGGAGACTTCCACACCAAGCGCCGGATCTCTTCGAAGGATTCGAAGTACTACGTCCCGTACAACGGCGAGGAGACGTACTTCCACTGGGCGAACAACGACCAGTACTACGTCAAAACGGGCGAGCACTTCACCGATTACCGATTCGATGCTGACGAGTGGACCGTTGAGTTCCGCTTAGAGGAGGCGGATGTGCCGCAGGACAACGTCAAGGGAGACAGCCGGTACTTCGTACTCGGTCGTGGCGACCCGGTTTCGACGGACTCTGACGAGCAGACGGTGACGATTCGCTTCCAGTACCGACAGATCACCGAAGACGAGGCCGACGACTACGTCGAGGCGTACAACGAGGCGACAGGCGACGACAGAAGCTCCTTCGCGCACATGACGCCTGCGATGCGGTGTGACGCTCTCGAAGGACGCATCCTAGGCCACGTCGAAGACGCAGGAACCGAACGCATCCTCACCGCAGAGAAAGACGACGACGCCACCTCTACGGTACTGAAAAGCCACCTCACTCGGTACGTCTCGGAGAACTCTATGGACTACTTCGTCCACAAGGATCTGGAAAAATTCCTTGAGGGCGAACTCGATTTCTTCCTCCAGAACGAGGTGCTCGACGTCGACGAACTGATCAAGGCCAACGACGGGTCATCACCGCCGGTGCTTCGAGCCCGGACAGTGCGCGATATCGCAGAACGCATCATCTCGTTCCTCGCACAGATAGAGGACTTCCAGAAGCGGCTCTTCGAGAAGAAGAAGTTCGTTGTCCAGACCGACTACATGGTCACGCTCGATCAGGTTCCTGACGACCTGTACGACGAGATTCTCGAAAACGACGAACAGCTTGAGCAGTGGCGGGATGTCTACAACACTGACCAGTGGGATACGGATTTGAAGTGGCAGGGTGAGTTCGATCAGACGTTCTTGAACAACCACCCCTACGTGATGATCGACACCGCGCTGTTCGATGACGAATTTAAGTTCAAACTTCTGTCTGATTTCGATGATATTGAGGAGGTAACGGACGGTGTGCTGGTGAACGGTGAGAACTTCCAGTCGCTCAACCTCATTTCAGAAAAATACCAGAATGAGGTCGATTGCGTGTTCATCGACCCACCGTATAACACCGGCGGGCGTGACTTCATCTATAAGGACCGCTACCAGCACTCCTCATGGCTCTCGATGATGGCTGACCGTCTGGCACTCGCTAAGAACCTAATATCGGATGAGGGTGCATTCTTCGCTACGATAGATGATAACGAAAAGACAAATCTGACTCAACTATGCGACTTAGTATTTGGCAGCTCAAACTTTGTCGCTGACATCGCTTGGGAAAAAAGGTACACGAGGAGTAATAACGCTAAGATGTTTTCTTCTGTAAAGGATGGCTTGCTCTGCTACCGAACAACTGATAAGCTTTCATTGCTCCGTGAACCTCGAACCGAAGATTCTGATTCGATCTATTCGAACCCAGATGACGACCCACGTGGTGAGTGGACTAGCGTATCGTACGTCAATCCGGCTAGTAAGGAGGATCGTCCAAACTTAGTCTACAGTATTGAGAATCCGATTACCGGAAAAGAGGTTACCCATCCAACAAACGCTTGGAAGTATTCTCCTGAAACTCACTCGGAACATGTTGAGGAAGATCGTCTCTATTGGGGGGAGGATGGGGATTATGAATACCCCCGTTTGAAGAGATTCTTATCAGAAGTCGGTGGTCTCGTCCCAGTGGACATTTGGGACTATGAGAAGACGGGCACGACTGATGAAGCGAGTATTGCGTTGGGACATATGTTCGGTGAGAAGGTATTTGACAACCCTAAGCCAACACGTTTGATCGAACGCATTGGTAGAATCAAATACAACGGTAACAAACTTGAACAAGGATACTTCTTGGATTTCTTTGCCGGCAGTGGAACCACCGGGCAGGCCGTTATGAACTTGAATCGAGAAGATAACGGCAACCGGAAGTACTTGCTAGTTGAAATGGGACAATACTTCGACAGCGTTCTACGACCACGCCTTCAGAAAACCGCTTTCTCTAACGAGTGGTCTGAAGGTGTCCCAGAGAATCGGGATGGGCAGCCCCAATTCATTAAGTATCATAGAGTTGAGTCTTATGAAGATTCACTGAACAATATTGTTCTATCTAAAGGTCAGAGCAGGCAACAAGCGTTGCCTATCGAGGAGTTGAATGATTATGTCGAATCATATCTGCTTGAATTTGAGTCGGAAGAGAGTGGTCCACTTCTGCCTGAGTCGGCCTTTAGCGACCCTGATGGTTTTGAGCTCAAAATTGAGCAAAACGGAGCTAGCCGCGAGCCCACGACCGTGGACCTTGTTGAGACCTTCCACTACCTAATTGGAGCAAACGTTACCCAATATTGGAGTGCGATACACCAAGACCGCAAGTACGTCGTGACCGAGTGTGACGTCGATACTGAGTCGGGCGTTGAAACAGTCCTCACAGCGTGGCGACGGACGGAAGACATCAACTACGAAGAAGAGAAAACGTGGTTCGACGACGAGTTCGACAGCGAATCGTACGACCGCGTCTACGTGAACGGCGAAAGCCAGATCGCGCAAGCAGAACCCCTCGAAATCACGTTCCGAGAGAAGATGGAGGAGAGCCCCAATGTCGCGTAGTGCGCTTGAGAAGTTACGGAAGCGGATGGCGCTGACCGCCTACTTCCGTGACGCCTTCGGCGTCGACGACCCGAACGACCCTGACTCAGTCCGGCAGTACTACGATGAACTGGACAACCAGGAAGAGGGATACGATGACGAGGGCCGGAGTGAAGTCTATCGGTTCGTCTCGTTCAAATCCGACGGTAAGGTTCTGACGCCCGAGGAGTTGCTTCGGTACGACGAGAACGTCAAAACGCACACCGAAGCACTCAACGAACGCCGATCGGACCCGATTACGCTGAAGCCGTTCCAGGTGCTGGCGTGTCTGATGACGGAGGCGTATCTCGATAGAGTGGTGAACAATCGAGAGGCGTTTCTGGCCAACCTCAACGAGTTCGTGAATGAGCAGAACGAGAAGAAAGGACGCATCAAGTTCCCCGAGTTCGACGATAGCGACCTCGACAAACTGGCGTTCTGGATGGCAACGGGTAGTGGGAAGACGCTGCTCATGCATATCAACTACTACCAGTATCTCGATTATGTCGAGGACTCGGACGCCCTTCCTGAGAACATTCTTCTCGTAACCCCTAACGAGGGCCTCTCAGAACAGCACATCGAGGACCTGCGCGAGAGCAGCATTCCGTGTCACCACTTCAACGCCGAAACCATCGAACTGCAGGGTGTTGGAGAAAACCCGGTCAAGGTCATTGAGATTCAGAAACTGGTCGAAGAGAAGAGTGGTGAGGGCCTCAGCGTCGAGGTAGAGTCGTTTGGTCACAACAACCTCGTCCTCGTCGACGAAGGTCACAAGGGCTCTAGAAAGGGCCAGACGTGGCGGATGCTTCGCGAGAGTCTTGCCGAGGATGGATTTACCTTTGAGTACAGTGCGACATTCGGGCAGGCACTCTCGAAGGCAAGCGTCGATGTTGAGGAGGAGTATGGGAAATCGATCCTTTTCGACTATTCGTATCCTCGATTCTACGATGACGGATACGGGAAGGACTACCACATCGTGAATCTGGAGAGCGAAGTTGACACCGACCTCCGTGATCGGTACCTACTCGCCAATCTTCTCACCTACTACGAGCAGATCTATGTGTTCAATCAGGACCCGGAGACGGTTCGGAACACGTACAACATCAAATTCCCACTCCTCGTCTTCATCGGCCACACGGTAAACGCCACGACGAAGTCGCAAGTCAGTAAAAACGAAGACCGGACGCTTACTGACGTCGAGAAGTCGTTGAACTTCATGGCCAGAGTCCTTCGGAACGAGGATAATTGGGTGCCGAAGGCTATCGACCGTGTTCTGCAGAAGGATGCTGGGTTGGTCGACGACGATGAAATCGATCCGTTTGGAGACGCGCTTGAAGCACTCCGCGAGACCAATCTCGACGGCGAAGAGGTATACAACCAGCTGCTGGAGGAGATGTTCCACGTTCGTGCGTCATCTGGTCTAGACCTCGTCAACATCGAAAACGCAGACGGAGAGATTGGGCTTCGAGCGAGCGGGACAGATGACTACTTCGGCGTGATCAACATCGGTGGGGACCGGGTCTTCCTCGACCGAATCGAAGGTGCGTACGACCATATCTCCGTCGAATCGGACCAATTCAAGAAGTCGCTCTTCCGCTCGATCAACAAGCGTGACTCACCGATCAACGTCCTCATGGGGTCGCGCAAATTCATCGAGGGGTGGGACTCCTGGCGTGTTTCCACAATGGGCCTGATGAACTTCGGGCGTGGAGAGGGGTCCCAGGTCATCCAGCTGTTCGGGAGAGGAGTTCGACTTCTGGGGAAAGACCGAACACTCAAGCGGTCTTCGGAACTTGAAGTCGACCCGCCGTCGAACCTTTCGCTTCTGGAGAGGCTGAACGTTTTCGGCGTTCGTGCCGACTACATGGCGCAGTTCCGGGACTACCTCTCTGATGAAGGAATCGACACGGATCCGCGTGATGTGGTGGAGATTGAGACACGGACTCAAGACCACTTCCAAAATCAGGGGTTGCTCGTCGTGCGTCCGCAGGTCGAGTCGGAGTACGTCGATGAGGTCAACCTCGAACTTGAAGGAACAGGCGATATCACTCCCGAAATCGACATCATGCCCCAAGTTGGGATATTGTCGTCCCGTGATGAATCCGCTAATGAGTTCGACGAGAACGAGCCTCGGACAATCCCAGAGGAGTATCTCGACCTGCTAGACTGGCACGAAATCTATCGGAAGGTCTGGCAATTCCGTAAGGAAAAGGGATACCGGAACCTCGTCTGTGAGAAGAAAACACTGCAAGAGATACTCTCCAACGAGTATTATACGCTGTACTGCCCGCAGTCGATGCTGGAGGTTGAGCAATTCGACGACCTCGAGCAAGTACAGCAAATTGCCGTGATGATCCTCCGGAAGTACATCAAAGAGTTCTATTCAGACCGCCAGAGCAGCTGGGAACAGAGCCAGCTGTCCTATGTGCCGATGGACGAGGAACTGACTCGTGAGCAGGGGAACTTCTTCGAGAAGTACACCCTATCAGTCAAAACGAGCGCCGAGGGCTTCCTGAGCGAACTACAGGATGCAGTCGAGGATGACTCGCTGTATACAAACGCTGATGGGAAGCCGAATCGAGTCCATTTCGACCGCCATCTGTATCTCCCGCTCATCGCCGAGGAGACGAACGTTGACGAGGAGGACATCGACTACTCGCCACCGCCGCTGAACAAAGGCGAGAAGCAGTTCGTGACGAACTTAAAGAGCTATTTCGAATCCAACGATGGCCAGAAAGTTCTCGATTCATGGGAGGTGTACCTGCTCAGAAACCAATCCCGGGGGAAAGGTGTCGGGTTGCTCAGCGATGGGAACCGATTCTTCCCCGACTTCATTATGTGGCTGCAGAACGAAGACGCCCAGCATATCGTCTTCTTGGAACCGCACGGAATGGTTCGTGAGGGGGAGCCACTCGAAGACCATCGCGTCAAGTTCTACGAGGGGATTGATTCGTACGAGAATGAGCTGGCAGAGCGAACGGGTAAAGACCACGTCTCGCTCCACTCGTACGTCATCTCCCAGACGAGCCTAAACGACCTCCGAGCTCTGTCGCGGGTGGACACTCGCGAAGAGTTCCACGATGTGGGGCTCTTCTTCCAAAACGAGGTTAGCCAAATCGTTGAAGATGTACTTGAGAGTGCGTCTGCAGAAGCCCAAGAAACGGCCGCTGAATAACGAGAACAGGGTTTATCTCATTGGACGACATTCCACAACCCTCCCCTGAGCCGTATTCGGTGTCCGATGTAGTACGCATCTATATCGGTCCCGATGATCCGGATAGCCGATACCACGGAATGTGTTGCAAGGTCACTGAAGTATTGGTGGACAACTTGGATTCCCAAACTGGCCGACCCTTAGATGCGTACTCGTATACCCTCCAAGCAGCGGAGTCAGGAGATGAACTCCCGATCTCGTTTCGCCATCAAGATTTGGTTCCGGAAAAGTAGTTCAGGTAACGCCTAACAGTAGACCCCTTTATCAAGCAACAGGAACCGGCAGCTTGTCGAAGTCGGCTGGAGCTGAATTTTCAAAGAACGTCTGTGAGGAGAGACGTATTCGGACGACCGGCGACAACTTGGGCAGTTATCAGAATTGAACTGATGAACTTGCAACTATCTATTAACCAACAACGGAAGAGGCACTGTCAGTTCGTTGGTTAACATCCGAACACTGCTCATTCATTCGTCTCGTTGAGTTCTTCG